>OMGR01000255.1_pt1 | contig 45649 bp, 37 predicted proteins | sample 1646061 | NCBI WGS metagenome assembly OMGR01 (sample SAMN05578583, study PRJEB25193) | human gut metagenome | biome: Human Microbiome; feature: human-associated habitat; material: feces | host: Homo sapiens | place: USA:Birmingham | reverse complement strand
TGCCAGCTGGTCCTTGTCGCCTGGGGAGAAGGAAATACAAAAACATTAGGAACGAAGAGCCTTGCCGATGCCCAAAAAGTCAGCCTGGATGCCTCTGTCGTTAAAAACCTCGACCCGGTGTCGGGTATGAATAAGATGCCCTATGTCCTGCATCTGGAACATGTAAATGTCACCAAGGATGGTACAAATGGTACAAACGGAATAATCAGCAGTCCGGAAGACAAAGACGTACGCCTGTTGCTTCAACGTCTTGCCAGCCGCCTGACGCTGGAATGGAAGTATTCCTATACCGGTTATACCTTAAAACAAATCCTGCTGGAGAGTATCCCGTTAAATTATAATGTGGTGGCTCAACCGGATAATGATAAAACATATCCTTCGTTACTGGACCAGTTCACCACCATCCAATTGACTGAGGCAGAAATAGCAACCGGCAGTTATTCCTGCTGGATACCGGCCAATGTGCGTGGCAGCAGCTCATCCGCCACGAGCCAGACCTACCGTATCAAGTCGAATGCCCCGATAGGTAGTGCTTATGCCAGTTTCATTGCCGTAAATCAGACTGAAAATAAGAAGAAGCTGAACTACCGTGTCTATCTGGGTTGCAACAACTCATCGGACTTCAATCTCTATAGCAATACCGATTATAATTATGTAGTAAACATCAACCATGACGAATTACCCGTTAACGACCGCCGCGTGACGATCATCGACCCGATCCCGGCATCACAGAATAATGAGAACCTGGTCCCGACAGCCAACTGCTTCATGGTGGCTCCCGGTAGTGCATTCTGCTTCGATCCGTTCAAATATCAGAAAAACGGTGATCGCAATAATGTAAATACGCTATTGAAAGGCTGGTCAGATACAGAAGGCGGCATAGCCTATGTCAAGTTACTTTGGCAGACCAAAGAAAACGGTGATGTAGGTGATCCTGTTATGGGAGTAGTCAACTCTGAAAGCGATCATACCAATATCGTCGATTTTAAAAATAACCTGATCTATTGTCGTGTAGCTCCTAATACAACGGGAGGAAACGGTCTGATAGCCGCTTATAACTCGGCAAATGATATTCTTTGGAGTTGGCACATTTGGGTAACAGATTATGCCCCTACATCGACAGGTGATGAAACTGTATTGACCCCAGTCAATAAACGTAAGCTCAAATTTACACATAACAGTTCTGACCAACCTCCTATGATGGATCGTAATTTGGGGGCGATAAAAGGATATACACTTTCAGACCCTCCTCAGAATGTACTCGACATGTCGAAGGCCAACGGTTTACATTACCAATGGGGGCGTAAAGATCCTTTTGCCGGTAGTTATTCGGCCATCAGCATAGGTAAGATAACCGGGTTGACTTCGGCTACAATTGCTCCGAAAGGTATGCTTAACAGATATGGTCCTGATGGCATTAGTTATTTACCTCTAATTACGGAAACTTCGAGACAAACACTTCGGAATACATACAAAAGGCCGACCGATTATATCATGTTAGATAAAGCAGCTTATGGATGGTGTGCCGATAATGTATCTGTTATAAAAACTTTATGGAATGATGAAAATAATTTGAAAGGGTTGAACGATCCTTGTCCGGCCGGTTGGCGGGTCGTATCCGGAACAGAACTGGGAGCACTTGCAAAGAGTGGATCAATTTATGGTCAAAATGTTACACCGAATGCAGCGAATCCCAATAGTGCAGTTGCTGACGGCGGATTATATCTTTATTTCCAGAATGAAGGATCGGGAGAAGCCAGCTATTTCCGGTTTCCGGGGTACAGGCGTACTGTAAGCACTTTTGAATTTATTGGTCTGCGTTGTATTATTTGGCAGCGGGAATATTCTGCAGCGTCTGTTGATAGATATTATAGTAACGGTTTGGATATGTGTTATAATGATAGAGAAGTCAGAGAATTATTTGGAATCGCTCAAAGTTTCTCTATTCAAGATGGCCAGGTGACCCGTTGCATCCAGGAACAAAGATAATAAACACCCGGTGCAAGCCGGACTCAATAAACAACATTAGTATTAACAATTAAATAACAAGCATTATGGAAAACTTTGAAAAAGACCATTACTGGGAATTTTCCTTGCGTGATAACCCTCTGACAAAAGACAACACAGAAGACTGTGTGGCAGAAGTGAAAAGCGGTCCTAAGACACTGCGCAGCGAAGACGTTGCCAAGGAGATCAAGCGTACCGGCTCCGAATTTAAGTATGAAACGATTCTTTCGATAGTATCGCAACACAATGGGATCATCGCTGAGTATCTCCTCGACGGCCAAAGCGTAATGACTGATCTTTGCCAGTTCATTCCCCGCATCCTGGGAGCATTTCCCAGTGCGGAAGCACAATTCGATCCCGATGTGAATAGATTGACGTTCGATATCATACTCTCCAAAGAAATGCGTGAAAGGCTGAAAACGGTCAAGACCATTAACCAGGGAGCTAAACAAGACGTCACCCATATCGGGTTCGTAACCGACACCCTGACCGATAAGACTGACGGGGCGATCACCCCGAGCGACGATATCCGTGTAGAAGGTACCCGCATCAAGGTGGTAGGCGATGCCGCCGGGGTAGGTGTCTATTTTGTTCCCGAAGATGGTAAAAACCCGGTAAAAGTAACCCGAAAACTTACCCAAAACGACCCTAAGCAGCTGCTGGTCAGAGTGCCTGCCTTGCCGGACGGGAAATATACGTTACGCATCGTTACGCAGTATAGCAACAGTACCCAGTTACTGAAAGAACCCCGTACGATTGAATACAAGAAACTTTTGGTGGTCGGTGATGCCGGTGGCGGAGATCGTCCGGAGATTGAGTGATCTTTATATACGGCGAACATACGGGCGTATGCCAGGCAAGCATATGGCCGTATGTCAGGTGAAGATACGGGAATATGTCAGGCAGACATACGGGTGTATGTCCGGCAGCGTTCTGAAAGTAATTTTTAATGTGCTTCAAAAAGATATGAAAATAAGATACAGATTAATTATCGGACTAATTTTTGTGGGGATCGGGATGTTGGTTACCGGCTGTAACCGGGGTGATGATCCGGATAAACCGCATGAGGATGAGGGACTGCTATCGCTCACGATAGGAGAGATGCCGTCTGACGTCCGGGCGGTTTGCCGGATCTATTCCGCAGACGGCAACCAGTCCGTCCGGCAAAAAGAAGTCGAAGGGACGCTGGAAGAATGGCTTCCGGCAGGGCGTTATGACGTGGCTGTCACCGGGTTCGACCCTTCAGAGGCGGAACTTTCCGGCGATGACAGCTTTGCCGCCGCGAAACTGTCTGCCCGCAAAGCCGGAGACGGGGCCTGTCTCCTTTCGCTGGAACATCCTGTATACCTGGCTGTCGCTTCCGGCTTGAATGTGGAAAAGGGTAAAACCTGTACCCACAGCCTTGCACCATCCGACATGCGCCATATCCTGCGCCTTTCGGTAGATGCCGGAGCCGGGTTTACGAACGCAACGGTCGATGCGACCCTTTCCGGTATCGCTGCATCGGTGTATATAACCGATGGTCGGGCGGTGGAGGGTGAAAGCGGGTTACTGGCATTTACGATGCAGGCGGCAGCTATTCCCGGTCGTTATACTTCAATGGCCGGTGTTTTAGGTGTTCTGCCGGGAGAGGGGAAAAAGGAAGTCAACAAACTGTCCTTTACCTTCACCACTTCGGCAGGCGAACAGTTCAAATATGAAGAAGATATCACGGAACAACTCTCGGAAGCTGCTGCTACCGGGCGTGATACACTCGATGTAAGCCTTTCGGTCAGTCCTGCTGTCCCTATACATTTATATACGGGGATCCTGACGCGGACTTCGATCGATGTGTTCGACGGGACGGCTGTTTCGATTGCTGCAGGAGAAAAAGAGGGGCAGTATACCGAAAACTGGGACGGGACGGCGACAGGAGGGGAGATACTCCTGAAACCGGAACGCTATTACCCGCAGGATGGTTCGGCAGTTTACCTGCGCGGATATTATCCGGCAGCACCTCTTACGGGTGGTGAAGTACATTACCAGCTTACGGGACAGGAAGATCTGATGCTTTCCGTACCCCAGAGCGGTTCACTTGCCAGCCGTTTCGATCCGAAAGGTACGCCGCTGACTTATAAACATTTGCTTGCACAACTCAACTTCACCTTGAACCTGAAAGGTGCAGACGACAACTATAAAGTACGTTCCGTCTATCTCAACGGAATGGCGGCTTCGGCTGTTGTCTCGCTTTCGGAAGGAACGGTAAAGCCTGTCAGCCAATCGGCGCCGGTCGTTATTTATACCGATCCGGGTACAGGTGGTTTCCCTATCGTCGATGGCAAAGTGAGCCTGCCCGGTTACGTATTGGTGCAACCCGATGCAACGCTGACACTCGATCTGGTGCTGGCTGTGGATAACAATCCTGCCAACGACCTGAAATTTCCCGGCTTGCCCGTCCACTTTGAAGGTAGTGGCACCCAGGGAGGAAATGCCTACGAGGTGGAGATATCTTTCGAGATTCCAGTTCAACCGGACCCGCCTGAGCCACCCGGACCGGATGATCCTGATGACCCGGATATTCCGGTAGACCCGGTCGATCCGCTGGATAAATACAAAATAACGGTGACGGCAACTGTTACCGAATGGAGGGCAGGTGAAAATGGGGGAGCAATCCTTAAACCTGTCCAACCTAAGTGACTATTATCTTATTTATAAACTAATAAATTAAAAAACAATGAAGAAAGTATTATGTATGGCGGCTGTAGCCTTGTTGGCAGCAAGCTGCTCGAACAATGAAGAGAACATTCCTACGCCGGAAAGCGAGATCAATGCACCGGCTATCCACATTTCCCAATTGGTGAGTGGTATCTCGACCAAAGCACCTGTTACTGCAGGTAAAGAGGTGACCGCTACTGTGGTAATGGTAGATGCAAGCGGTTCGACAGCGGACTGGACGAAATTTAATCCGGTAACTACAAATACGGTAAACGCAAGCGGAACTTTTGACAAAGACGCAGATCGTGCTACCGTATCCGCAGCCAAATTTACAGCAGGTACAACCTCAGAAGTAGTTTTGGCGCCATCCCTGTATTATGCGGCAACTAACAATTCTCATATCGCTGCAGTTTCACCGAAAGGAACAATCAATGCTCAGACGGTAGAGATGGTAAGTCTGGATGGGGAACAGGATGTAATGTATGCTAAATCAACGGATGCCGGAACAGGAGCAGCTACGACACAAAATTTGAACCTGACTTTTGAGCACGTAACGACCCAGCTTATTTTCAAGGCAAAGCTGACAGCTGCTACAAGCAACGGCGCATGGAACCAAAAAGCCAGTATAAAGAGCATCACGATCCAGGCCGCACAAATGCCGAAAGCTGTAGATTTTTCGGATGGTTCGGTTACATGGACCAATCCTGCTAATCTGCTTGTTCCGAATGTAAGTAGCGTAACGATTGGCGTAGGAACTCCTTCGGTTGTCGGAAATCAGGTAATGATCCAGGCATCAGCCGAAGTGGTAGTAAATGTCGTGATTACCGGTGGTGACGGTAAAGACTATGATTACAACAATGTTGTCATTATGAAGGAGGCAAGTAAGCTGACAACCGTTGCAGGTAAATCTCATGAAATAGAACTGACTGTGACGGAACCGTCAAAAGCAGATGCAAGCGTACCTGAAATAACAACTACTGCAACAGTAAAAGAATGGACTCCGGGTGACTCTGGTTCAGGTGAACTGAAATAAATAGGCATATAAATCAATTTTATTAATTAAGCATTAAATGAAACGAAACACTACAAATCTGCTTCTCCTTCTGCTTCCGGCGTTTTTAGTTGTAACAGGCTGCTCGGACAGCAATGATAACGGTATGGGAGAGTCACATGAACGTATTGAATTATACGTATCCGGCGGCGGTCTTACGACAGCTACCCGTGCAACCGTTACAAATATTACCCCTTTCGAGGCCACCGTATTTGCCACTACCCGGCAGGGCGTTTATACCGACCTGTCAGGCGATTACGAATGGACAAAGAAGGTAGAGGTAGGAGCAGACAGGAGTGTTTCGTTTTCTTCCCCGACCAATCCGGTCCCCTGCTATCCGGTAAGCGGCGACTGGATTTACCTTACCGCCCTTGCTCCGGAAGCGACTGATATAAGCGACGGCGTTGTCTCTTATACCCTCGACGGTACACAAGACCTGCTTTATGCCAAAGAAATAAAAGGAAACAAATGGGATAATTACCGTTTTGCCGGTAATCCCGTATCATCGAATGATAAGCCCCTTGCCTTCGAGCATCTGCTTACCCAACTGCAATTCAATGCAGTGAAAAAAACAATCGGCGACGGTCTTTCCGTTACCATTACAAAGATCATCGTGCAGAAAGTCAACACAAAGGTTTCTGTTGCGGTAACCGACGGAACCCCTACGTTCAGCAATGAAAGCGAAGTCTCTCTCACTCTGAGCGACAAAACAGTTACGAATACAACCCCGGTCAAATTAGGTAACCTCTTGTTGCCTCCCTTGACAAGCGGAACATATACGATCACCGTGGAAACCTCGGTCGGAACCTTTACCGATGTGCCGCTGGCCCTTGCGGACACAGACACTCAGACACATTTCCATCCCGGCGTCTCCCACGAGATCACCCTGAACATCACCGACACTTCTCTTGCTATCAACACCGTCACCGTATCCCCCTGGACTCCGGCAACCGGTGGCGAACTTGACTTGATAGAGTAATGGCAAAAGTATCTCCTTCACCTCTCGAGAGGGGGCAGGGGGTGTGTCATCTCACTAGATAACAACAACATAAAAAATAAACATTATGAACAAATTTTTATCAATCTCTATTACGCTCCTGGCAATTCTCGCCCTTGCCGGTTGCAGCGATGAAAACGACCCGTCCCGAATAGACCCTTCCGACACCGTCGAATTAGGCGTTACCGTCGGGGTGTCACTGACAAAGAGTGCTATCACAGGTGGTAACGATGCACAAAATGATAATAAAATGCAATATATAGCTGTTCGTGCTACCGGAAACTCTACCTCTTATCCGGTTTCCAATAGCTATGCCATATACAAACAATCAAGCGGAAACTGGTCAAGTGAAGGATCGGACAAAATCATGCTTACCTCTGAAATTGCTTCCATTTATGCATATTATCCTGCTTATACAAATGATGCGAATGGTAACCTGAGTACTGCAAGCAAATTGGAAACAACAGGAACAGTGGGAACGGATGCAAAGATTTCTATTTCCATTTTCGAGGGTGGGGATACTAATAGCGGTTCTCCTGCAACTCTAAAAGCGAACAGTACTATAACCGATGCCGACAATGCGTCAACCGGTTCCCCTGTCCTTTCTGCTCCGGGCGAAGTCGATTACATGTGGGAGGGGTCAAGTACAAGACCTACAGCCAGCAATGGCAAGACCGATGCGGCGGTAGATGAAAAAGTCGATTTGAATATGAAGCATGCCCTTTCTATGGTATCATTCCGTATCTACAACGATGGAACCTATAAGAATGCAGGAAAACTGACAAAGATCAAGTTGGATAATTCTTCCGGTACAGAAATGAAGAAGGGAGCTGCAACGATGGATATTAAGGATGGAACAGTAGCTGTGTCAGGTACTGCAGGAGCAGTTTTTACACGCTTTATAAATGCGTCAAATAACAGTGAAGGTATAACGATCGCTTCAACCAGCGCCGATAATTCTCACCGGTATAGTATCCTGGTATTTCCAACTACCAATGCTACCAAAAAGACGGTACGGGTAACTTTTACAATTGACGGCGCCGATTATCCTGTAGCTCTTCCGGATGCTGCAATTGCATGGGAGGCCGGAAAAAACTATCTCTATACGGCTACATTAAGTGGTAAAGCTCTGTCTATCCAAAGCGTCAAGGTTGCCGCATGGGATGGTAAAACCGGTGGTAGTATCCCGGTAAATTAAGCAAAATCAAAATAACACCTCCCTGCCTGCTTTCAGGTAGGGGCGTGTAAATCGAAACGTTCTTTGACATGATGAGATTGGCAGGAATAATTTTTATTCTTACATTTGTGCATATTAAAAGTAAAAGATAAAGGAACGGGCAAATGCAAAAAGACAATGAAATCATAAGTAAGTTCTCCTCTCATTTATTCTGGGATACTGACCGGGAAAAATTGGATATGGTTCAGCATCGTGATTTCATTATTAAACGGGTCCTTGAATATGGACTTTGGGAAGACTGGAAATATCTTCGTCATTGTTTCACAATTCAGGAAATAGCCGAAACAGCTATCGGTTTTCGTGAACTAGACCCCAAAACACTGGCTTTTGTCTCTACTATCTCCAACACCCCTAAAGAAGCATTCAGATGTTACACTACAAAACAATCGAACCCGCAACACTGGAACTTCTGAAGAAGTTGTTAGTTATTCCCGGATTTGAGAATCTGCGATTAGCCGGTGGAACTTCGTTGGCCCTGCAAATAGGCCATCGTACTTCCATTGATTTGGACCTATTCGGTTTGTTGGATATGGAACCGGAAGAGGTGTTGGATGCAATCCGTTCATTAGGGACAGTCACAATACTGAAAAACTCACGGACTATTCATATATTCATGCTAAATAACATTAAGGTGGATATTGTGAACTACAATTATCCGTGGCTTACTCCGCCAAACGAAACGGACAATTTACGGCTGGCAGGAATGGAAGATATTTGCGCAATGAAGCTCGCTGCTGTAGCAGGGCGGGGAACAAGAAAAGACTTTATAGATGTCTATTTTTTGCTCCGTTCTTTTACCCTGCAGGAAATGTTTCATTTCTACTCCGTGAAATATACTGATGCTTCTCCATTTATGGTTATAAAAAGCCTCATTTACTTTGAGGACGCAGAAAAAGATCCGGAACCGCTTATGTTTGAACCGCTCGAATGGGATACATTGAAGCTGGAATTACAAAAGCAAGTACAGTCCTTATCCTGATTAATTAATAAGTAAAACATATTCCTGCCAATCGCATCTGTAAATTATTGTAGATGCATATCGTTACGCACTGCCCTGACGGGTGTTGTGTCGCTTTCGTGTGTCTGTAAGTATCATATAAATAAAATTAATAAAACGAATAAACAACAATGAAGTTGTATTTATATCTGATATCCTTAGCCGCCTTGCATGCCCTGGGTTCCTGCACCAGGGAAGCCGGTGAGGACCCGAATACCCCTGCTGCATTGGAGGCCCGCATAGCCGGTGTTTCCCTTATAACCCGCGGCGGGGCGGCGGATGCCGCTGCTATCAGCAGTCTGGGTATCTACGCGGTGAACGTGACTGCCGGTGAAAAGATCTATGGAATTGCTCCTGCAGGAACGCAACGTACCTATAAATTGGTAAACGGTGTAGCTTCTCCTGACGGCGACGCTCAAACCCTTTGGCTGAATTTGGAAAAGGCAACCATCTTTTCTTTTCATCCGGCAAGTACCTCCACTACAATAACAGCCGGTGGCGATGCTACTACCCCCAATCCTACGATAAAGATCCCGGCAACGGCTATTACATCTGTAAAAACCTCTATTGCCGGTTCGGGGAAAACGGATTTCGACTTCGCAGAAGCTGGCAATGACTATATGTACGGCGTAAAATATGATGACTCGAAGCCTTCCGGTCAGGAATACCTTACCACACAGCCCATAGCCGACAATGGCCGGGCCACCGGTGCGGCAGGCCAGAACGTTAACATCGGTCTGAAACATGTTTTCGCCCAAGTCAAGCTCGAGATAAAAAAGGGTGATTATCCAGGTGCAACACAAGTATCCTCCGTGTCTTATACCCGCAAGATGAAAACGCTTGCGAGCGACGGTACTACCACCATGAGCCTGAAAGACGGTACACTGGCAAACCTGGCTGTAGCGGCAGACATTGCTTATTCCTATACATTCTCGACCTATCCGGTAGCCGGTACGGGTGAGAGTGGCAGTCCGGCGATGACGATCACCAACTATGTTGTTCCCAACGCTGATAAGCCGGAATCTTCCGTCACGATCGTTGTAGACGGTAAAACGATGACAATGGCCCACAAAACCGAAGTTGCCTGGGAAGCAGGATGCATCTATACTTATACCATCCAGATAAACGGCACGGGGCTCAATCTTGAAGGCATAGATATCGTTCCCTGGAACGACAATCAGCAACCGGGTGTAACAATTTAATGAATATAAGTCATATGAAACGAAATAATATGCGAAGGATGATGGCACGGATGAGCGGGATAACTCTCCTGATCGCTTTATCTGCTTGTTCAGCCGGTGAACTGCCGGATGGCGGTGATGTCTATCTCCGTCCATCTTTTTATACCGGAGGAATGCAGACCCGTTCCATCGTAAACGGAACGTCTTCTACTGGCAGGGACGGAAATATAAATAAGGTAAAACTATATGTCACCAACAATACTGGCAACGCCGTCTATACTGCTCCGGGTCTGACCGGTGGTTTGTCTGAATATACCTACGACGGAACAACGTGGAAAGGCAGTCTGGAAATTAAATTATCCAACGTTGAAGCCCGTATCTACGCCTTCTATCCGGAAACATCTGCTGTTACTGCCGGTGCCGGTGGTGCCGATACCCATACGATCCCTGTCTCGGTAACTGCCGGACTGACCTTTGACGGTGGGAATGAGTGGAATTGTAATCAGGTAGATTACCTCTACGGGTCCGCTTCTTCTACCACCGGAGATGCGCAACCTGTTACGGCAAGTAACGCAAGCGGCAAATTTGAACCTGCCATCCACATGCAACATGCTTTGGCGCAGGTCGTATTTAAGATGCAGACAGCCTCAGGGCGTCCGGTCGACGACACCTACGATTATGTCAAACAACTGACACTGAAAGCGACAACCTCCCTTTTTATGACAGGTACAAATGGTACCATGCTGCTGAAAGACGGTACCCTGCAATCTATCTCTACAGGGGTGAAGGAATTGACCTTCAAACCAAATCCCGATAATACGGCAGTGAAATGCGGAGCGAACGGCAGCGCTGTTGTAGTTGGTTACGGATTGGTAGCACCGCTGGCTTCCCAACCGGGTAACGGAACTATCTCGTTGACTGTTTTGCTTGGGAAACAAGGTACGGCCGTGACGGAAAACGAACGGGAACTGACCGCTGTCCTTTCCAACCCGCAATGGCTGAAAGGGAACCGGTATACGTATACTATTACATTGAGCAACCGGAGCATGGTCGTGGAAAAGGTCACCAGCGAACCGATCAAAGGCTGGGATGATGTCTCCGGTAGCGGTTCTCTGAAACCGGAGGGCTTTTAATGGGATAATTGAATAAATAATGACACTGATAAGACAAACTAGAGATGAAGCATAAAAAGAAATATACGATGAAGTGCATAGGGAACCCGGTAGTGTATCTGCTGGCCACCGGTATCTGCATGGTGTCGCTATTGGGGGGCTGTACAAACGAACTGGAGGTTTCTCCTGTTGTTCCGGACGGTACTCCCGTAAAGCTGGTAGCGGAAATTGAAGCATCGTCACCGACAAAGGCGGCAGTTTCTCCAAACGATTATGACCGGAGTTCGTTTATAGCCGGAGATAAGATACGTTTGATAAAGACGTACAACGGTAACTCGCAACAGGCGGATTATACGCTTTCTGCCGACGCCTCGACCTGGGAACAGCCGACACCCAACCTGATCACACTCCAGGCGGGTGCCAAATATAAGGCTGTCTATCCTTCTTCCGGCGATCCGGGTGCGAATTATATCATGCAGGACCAGACGACGGCAGTAAATTTCCGAAAGAGCAATAAGCTGATGAGCGATGAGATTGCTTCCCGTGATGGTGTCCTGAATTTTACGGGGACGAATGCTTTTTCCCATCAATACACGAAGATTACGCTTCAATTTGAGGCTAAAACAGGTGGTTTATCCGGTAATTTCGCAAATACGCTGATTTCCGCTCCGGGTCTTTATTCCGGAGGAACGGGGGATGAAAGTATCAGCTTATTCCGTCCTGATCCCAATGCTTATAGCTGGTCCGGAATTGTCTATCCGAAAAATACTGATACGACTATTTCTTTGTCTCTCGACTATGGGGGAGTGACCTATAAGGTTTCGCTGGACTGTGCTATGGCGACCGGTAAGCATTACAACTATACATTGACAATCGAGAATGGTATTTTGGTTCCGTCCGGTAGCAGTATTGCTGAATGGAAGGACGAAGTAACCTCGGGTGAACTGATATAAAGAATGAAGGATATGAAAAGAATAAAACGATCACTACAGAAGGCACTTTCCCTTGCAGGGTGCCTGTCTTTCCTCTTGTCTGCCTGTACGTCCGGCGAACAGGAAATACCGGAACCGGGTGTTCTTCAACCTCTGGAGATCACGGCGGATATCGATACCCGGACACGGGCGGCAGGTACGGAACCGGCAGTCACGGGAAGTAATTACGATAAACGTTCGTTTGTGACGGATGACCGGATCACTGTTACCAAGACTGGCGGTACGTCGACTCAAGCGGACTATTATTATAATGGAACGCGCTGGTTACCTGTTTCGGGCACAGGAATTACAACTACCGGAGGTGAATCTTTCACGGCTTCCTATCCGACTTCTTTTTCTGGGATATTGGCAAATCAAGCTTCGTATCAGGCATTTTGGAAAAGTAATAAGCTGGTATCTAGTGCTACCGCAGCCGGTAATCTGGTGAAGTTCAGTTTTGCCCCTGCTGCGGCCAAGATTACGGTTGTGGTAGAATACGCGGATGCGACTCATATAGGAGAGTCTGTAAAAGTAAAAGGAGCAACTGTTCTGACGGCAAGTGGCCCTGCTACAGAAGAGATCACTTTACTGGGCTTGACCACTACGGGAGCCAAACATACCTATGCGGGTATTATAAATCCCGGTACGAAGGCTTATACAATTACGGTAACAACAACGGGTAATGCAGCTCAGACATACTCTCAAACGTCCAAAACTCTGAGTGCCGGACATAACTATATTTATAATTTCTCTTCTACCAGCAACCTGATCCTGAACTCTGTTTCAGTGGTCGGTTTTACTGACCAGACGGAGATAGTCGGGGGAGATGCAACCTGATCGAAATAAATAAAACAACATAATATGAAAAAGTTAATATACCCAATGGTATTATTGGCAGCCTGTATAGGTTGCACGGCTAATCTTCCGGATGATTCGGAGACCGGCCCTTATCTTCAACTCCTTTCTGTCGGGATACCGGAGAATACGGAAACGAAAGCGACTGTTACAACCCAATCGATCAAGGAGGTACAAACCTATGTGACGAAAGCTGATGCAGGCGATAGTCAGGGAACGGATTACTGGGGTACGACGGATTCGAAACCTACAACCGCCAAATTTACGAACGGTGACGATGGGTGGTCGACCACTGCCCCGATCGAGATAGTGAGTACCCAAGGAGCTGCCTGGATAAATGCCTGTTATCCGGCAAATGCCATCGTCAACGATAACAAGGTGCTCAAGACTGCCGTCACTATCCGGTCCTCACAGGGGTTCGGTTCCTCCTCGGATACCAATCAGCAAGTCGATTACCTGTATTCGGATAAGGCGAATGCCAGTAGTACGAACCGTGCGATCACACTCAAAATGCGCCATGCCCTTGCCAAAGTCAGTTTCCGTGTCGATAAATCGAATAGCGTATCGGAGGAGATGACGCTTACCCGTATCGATATCCTGAGCCGTAGTTCCCTGTTGCAGAAAGGGGATGGCAGCATGTTGCTGGCGGATGGCACTTTGAATGGTCTGACCACTACCGATAGCATGAAACTGGAAGGTAGTACCGTTTTGGCCATACAGCAGAGCACGCCGAACGTGAGCTGTATGGTTGCACCGATGAATGCCATCGAGTCTGTACTTTCTTTTGCCTTGACGGTAAAGGTCGGCTCTGTATCCCGTACTTTCTCTACGGCTTCTGTCCCCTCTGTCAAATGGGAGAAAGGTAATCATTATACTTACCATATCACGATCAATAAAATGGGAGGAAGCCTGACGGATGTGACGATAGATAAGTGGAAAAACGATGCCAGTCCGAATACGAGTATAGGTATCTGATGAAATGAAAATAGAGAATTGAAAATTGGAAGAGTATGAAGATTAGAATGGATAAATATATTTGTCTTTGGACAGGGATGGTGGGGTGTCTGGTTGTACTGGCATCGTGTGCAGCAAATGCGCCGGAAGACATAGGTCCGGAGGATAGAGGGGAACCGGTTAGTATTTCCTTCGATATGTATACGGCCAGCGTGACAAAAGCAGAGACAGAAACAACGGAAGATATGGTTGCAGGGAAGACTTTCCGAATTTATGTTTATAACAGTGTGGAGAACGGCATGCCCGATTTTTCTAAGCCATTGGCATCTGCTGTCTATACCGTAGGTACGGATGGTGTTGCAACCGGTGACTTGCGTCTGTATCGTGGTTCTTATTATATGTATCTTGTATCATATAACTCGGATAGCGAAACACCTGAACTGACAGCAAATACCGGACAGATCACAGTGGGTAATATCGAGGATAATAGTGGGGGTAAAGATTTTATGTACAACACATTGAAAGATATTGTTGTACAGCCTGAAGCCGCAGGTGGTAACCACATGACGGTTAAGTTGCCGACTTCTTTTACCCGTATGGGGGCACAGGTGGTAGTGAAGGTAAAGTCAAAAAAAGATGGCCAGCCTGTGACTGTTTGGGGGTTGACTGTGGAAGATATTAAGATTGGGGGACTACCTGCTTCGCGGACTTATCAATTAGGTAAGACGAAATGGGAAGATTGTAATGTTTATGATGCTTTTTACCAGTATCCTAAAGAGGCTTTTACACGACCTGATAGCGAACCGTACAGTTTTTGGACGAGTACACCGGCTGTGTTGTTGCCGGTAGACGGTAGTGCGGAACTGACTTTCGATGTCAACCTGACGGTTCTCTATGATGGTGGTAAGAAAAGTTTGACAAAGGTATATCCGGCGTCTATCCAAAAGGTGTTAGCTCCGGGTATGACCTATGAATTTGAATTTACACTGACTTTTTACGGGGTAATTGTAGCTACGGATCTGACGCTTGCCGTAAGAGAATATAATACGATCACGCTCGATAATAAGGATGACGGTTTAGGTAAATGAATGGAATAATTAATTAATGATAATGGAGATGAATATACAACAACATTCTGCCGTTCGTTTTTTTTGCATATGTTTGCTGGGTGTCCTGGCACTTGCATCATGCGATAATTCGCTCCCGGAGGAGGGAAGCGATTCACTGGTAATAAAATTACGTGTGCCGGACCCCCTGGAAGTGACGACCAAAGGAGGGGCATTGGACGGGATCACGATCACCAATGTATGGGTATTGCAATATGTGGATGCTGACACTGACGGAAAGCCCAGGATGATGACGGAATTTAAAGATTCTCAAATCGGAGGTACTCTTGCAAATCATACCATATTGGTCACAACAAGTGGATTTGTCAAAGAAAACAGTAAATTTTATGTGTTGGCAAATAGCGGAGATGATTTCTTCACTGCAGATGAAAAAAATAATCGGAATGTAACAGAGGAGCAATTGGCTGCAAAAACAAAGTCGATTATCATCGGTGTCACGAATGAACCTACATTTTTAACAGCTAAACCTGTTTCGCTGAAGAAGGATTCTATCAAGGAGGATGGAAAAGCGGTGATAGTTGCTCCACTCGATCGTGCGTTTGCCCGTGTGAAGGTTGAATGGGCAAAAAGTGCTGGTCTTGATGCGATAGGACAGGTGAAGATGAAAAAAATAGAAGTAACAAATCTTCCTAGAAACATGGCTGTTTATGCCCGGGCCGGTGGGGAGATTGGCTCTAAATATCCGGATGTAAATGGAACAAATATGCAACTTACAGCAAAATCAATTCTTGATTATACGAATGATGATAATTCGTACTGGGAGGCTGGGCAATCCCAGAACTTTTATATGGCAGAAAATATTCGTGGTATGGGAACGGCTACTTCTTTTGCAGATAAGAATAAAGCAGAGAATGGTCCGGGTGGAAATTTGGAAGGATGTACCTTTATCAGTCTCTCTGGTACTTTTGCCTATAAGCTGTCTTCGACGAGCTATTCCGATCCTATTGACATACAATATAAAATATATCTGGGGGGCAACTTGATGAATGATTACAATATCCAGCGTGGATACTCTTATGAACTGAAAGTGTATATCAGTGGTGCCAACAGTGCCGATGTGCGTGTCACCATTACCAATGGTAACGTCGCTGTATTCGATGAAGTACAATCGATAACGAATAAAGTAGATTTTTTGTAGAAGAGCTTAATAAAACAGATATGAATAAAACAGAATTATCGAAACAGATTTCCCTTAAAATGTCTGTTAAACCGGCTGAAGCATTACGGTTTATCAGTGCGCTGGAAGAGGTCTTTGAGGAAACTCTCTCCACTGAAAATAACATCGTATTCCAAAACTTCGGCACTTTTACCCTTTGGCCGCAGACCGAACGCGAAGGTCGTAACCCGAAAACCGGTGAAACAGTGACCATAAAAGCCCGCAACAGTGTCAAGTTCAAACCCGGCAAGCGTTTGTTGGATATTTTGAATAAATAAAGAATCCCTGACATCAGAAAGATATAGGTCTGATGTCAGGGATATATGGAATCCTATATTTTCGTTTATTTTTTACTTAAATGCTTTCAATGAAATAAAGAATGTAGATCCTTTGCCTTCTTCCGATTCAAACCAAAGTTTTCCGTCATGTTGCTCGACGAAATCTTTACAAAGCATTAATCCTAAGCCGGACCCCTTTTCATTATTTGTTCCGTAAGAGGTAAAGTGAGTATTTTGTTTTAATAACTTTTCCTGGTCTTCTTTCTTGATCCCCTTGCCTGAATCTTTCACGCTGACAATAACAAAATCACCTTCAATCTTAGATGCGATCGAGATTGTACCTCCTTCAAAACTGAACTTGATCGCATTTGAAATGAGATTCCTGATGACTGTTTTAATCATATCTATGTCTACAAAACCGGATAGTTCTTTATCCATATTTTGTAACTGGATAGTCAATCCCTTCTGAGCGGCCATCGGAATATATATTTCGGCTGTGCTGGAAACCAGGCTATTGATATCGGTCTCCTGTTTGTATACATTTTGTTTCTTCAGGCGATTCTTAGCCCATTTAAGCAGATTATCCAGCAACAAGAAAATTTCTTCTGATGTTTTATTCATCATCTGAAGCATTTCAAATACTTCGGGGCTTACCTGATCTTTATCTACCATCATAAGGATGGCATTATTCATCATTTTTAAAGATCCGAGAGGCGAACGTAAGTCATGGGCGATAACTGAATACAAAGTATCCCTCGATTCGATCGTATTTTCCAGTTCCTGCTTGATCCGTTTTATGCTGAATAACTCGAAACGGTGAGCTACGCGTTTTACCAGTTCTTCTCTTTGAAAAGGCTTGGTAACATATTCCGTTGCTCCCAATTGGTAACCCTTCACTATACTCTGCATATCGCTTAATGCAGACATAATAATAACAGGTATATCGTTGGTATCCGGGTTACTTTTCAGATGCTGTAATACTTCGTATCCATCCATCTCCGGCATCATAATATCTAATAGAATGAGATTAGGGTGCTTGTCGTGTGCCAGACGGAGAGCCTTGGCGCCGCTGTCACAGGTGAGTAACCTGTAACCTTCTTTTTTTAATATAGCTTGTACTAACATGACGTTGGTGGGAACATCGTCAACGATCAATACTGTATATCCTGCTGCTAAATTATCCATATCAAATATAAACTTTTCTTGATATTCAATCACTATGCGTACGCAAAAATATTAATAAACTTTGAATTTACAGAGGTTTTCATTGTTTCATTTTGTAATTATTTTTGCTGTTGACTTCTTTTTGCTTTTTCCCAGGCTCCATTTCCTTTATTTCCAGCTAAATAGCAAAATCCTCTTATTACATTCAAATTCATAAAAGAAAAGTAGTAGGGTATAAAAAACAACTTGTTTCGTACATTTTTCTGTTCCATCATATAGCCGGCATAAGCCATCATATAAAAGGCAACCTGTAAAAGTAGTAAAAATATATACGTAAAGCCTCCCTTACATGTTAATAATGTATTTAATGGTACTAATAAGAATAACATGATGGGGGTAATGGTCCATCGTAAGACGCGGTGGCTTACAAATTGAAAGCTAAGCGTACCGTATCGAAAGATATTGAATAGGCTACGCAGGCGCCAGACTGATTGTAAGCCTCCGGCTGCTATACGTATTTTGCGTTTTTCTTCTTCTTTCATGTTAAGTGATGCTGTTTCAGTGGCATAAGCCTCTTTACAATAGGCTATCGTATATCCTTTCTGTGCGATACGGAGTGATAAGATAAAATCGTCGAGAAGCGTGTCGGACGGCATTTGTTCAAACAGCTCGGTCCGTACGGCAAATAACTCACCAGCTGCTCCGACTGCCGAATATAAACGAAAATCCAGAGCTTTTAAGGCTGATTCATATTTCCAGTAAATGCCTTCTCCTGCTGTCGCTCCCTGTGCGGTATTTGTTTCTACTCTTTTTTCACCAGCCACGCAGCCAACTTTCGGGTTCGAGAATTGGCGGACGATCTCATGCACGGCTTCTTTGTTGAGCATCGTGTTTGCATCAGTAAAAATGACATAGGGAGTTGTTATATATTGTATACCCCGGTTGAGGGCAGCCGTTTTACCTCTGCGCTCCGGCTGGAAAAGTACGGCTACATCCGGATATTGTTTCAGGAGTTCATTCGTCCGATCGTTAGAACCATCTGTTACCCAAACGATTTTTAGTTTGTCGGCAGGGTAGGTGAGAGTATAACAATTCTTCATTTTGTCAGCAACGATTTCCTCTTCGTTGTATGCTGCGATGAAGAGGGTGACTTCGGGGAGTGGTTCCGGCAATGCGATGGGCATAGGTTTCCGGAAAAGTTCTTTTATCCTGACCAATAGATATAATAAGATACCGTATCCCAGGTAGGTGTAGAATACTATAAAAATTCCGATCCAGAATAACCATTCGGCTACTGTATAAAGTCCTTCTTGCATGGTTTTATATTTATTTGTTCATAATAAAAGCTATTCCGTCTTTTCCTCCTTTGACCAAAGGGGCTATCAGGTTGAGTTTCCCTTTGCATAAATAAGTCAGAAAACGTTTGGGTAAGGCAACAAAAGTTTGATAGAGGTAAGAACATCTCCTTTCGAAAGGATCGGATAAGGTTCTTTGAGCAAATATCAGACGGTTGCGTGTGTGATAATATACCTGTAACGGACTTTGCAATCCGACACTGGCACTTTCTTTATGTCCGACAACAGCTCCGGGTTCATACCAAATACTGAATCCGGCTTTCTGCATATAGGCACACCAATCCAGTTCTTCGTAATACAGAAAATAGAATTCAGCCATAAGGCCGAACTTCTGAATGTCTGCGGTCCGTATCATCATGGCCGCTCCGTTGGCAAATGCCGTTTCCTGTGGGTTGTCGAATCTTCCGTCATCTTCCTGCATATATCCTGTAAATTCGTTACGCAGAGTAATATAGCTCATGGGGGTGGCACCGGCATATTGTAATTTGCTTCTTTGTGGCCAAAAAGTCGTTTTAGGGGAAATACATCCGATTTTTCTGTCACTATCCAGCCGGTTTACAAGTATCTCCAGAATGGGGCAGGTAATAATTGTATCGTTATTCAGAAAAAATAAATAATCTCCCGTTGCATATTGGATCCCGATGTTGTTTCCACCTGCGAATCCGAGGTTCTGATCGCTTCTTATCACTATTACATCCGGATATTTATCTTTCAGCAGGGTATAACCCTCCAGGTTTGCAGAACCGTTATCTACGACGATCAATTCATAGGGATAACTCTCGTACCGCTTTAATGATTCAATCATTTCACATGTATCGGGAGCACCATTATAATTAACGGTGATGATGGAGACCTTCTTATCCATGATTATTCTCTTTGGTTATGTGATGGGGAGTATTGTTGAATCTCATATCTTTTTTCTTTACGCGGCAGATCGATTCGACATAACTACGTAACAAGGCGATCATCATGGATGGTAATTGGATGATACTGCTCCAAAAATCACGTGTGTACATTTTTCGAGGTATTGCCAAAAAATAAGTTACTATCTTGACAAATAGTAGAATATACCATTTAATAGCAACAGGGAATGCCACTACAGACCAGAAAAGTATCATCAGGAATATCAATAAGAATCTGACAGTTCTGGGAAATGGGATCCATTGGATGATCTTATCGATGTATGAAGGATTTAGCTTTCGCAGATTAAAATCCTTGATTATTAAAGAAAAGGCAAGGATTTGGGCATGAAACCATCTCGATCTTTGCCTGATCAGGATATCTTGCCTGGCGGTTTTCTCATCATATACATATATATCATCACTATAATCTACAAATACATTGTCTCTTGCCAGAATAGCCTCCAGTTCTTTATCTTCTGCAAAAGTTTTACATTCATGCATGTGTTTCTTCAACCATTCGAAATCGAAAACCATTCCGGAGCCGATCAAAGCGGATGATAATCCAACGTTCACGCGTCCTTTTCTGAATATAGTGTTATTTATTTCTTCAGAGATGCCATCCCAAATAGCGACAGAGGTATTTTTATTTTTCTGGGTCCTGTGTGCCTGGAGGACTTTTACAGTTTGTGTCGCTTCATTAATCAGGGTCAGAAAGTCTGTATCGGTAATATTATCGGCATCCATAATGATCGCCCGGTCAAAACCATCGAGGTGGTCCAGTGCATAAGAGATGGATTTATGCTTCATACTATTCTGAAAATCAGGGGTAAAAAGAGTTATTGGCAGTTGTTCCAATGCAAGATTGGTTGCCTCCTCCATATGATCAGAGACTACCACTACCCTGAATTTATCCCAGGGATAATCTTGTTTCAGGAAACTTTCAACAGATTCTCTTATTACCCGATCTTCCTTGTATGCCGCAAAGATTACTGTAAAGATCTGTGTTTTAACGTTATTAATTTTCTTTTTTTTCCTTTGAAACATAGCGGTCAAAGTAAAAAAAAGAGTGTATACTGTAAATATTGTAGTAATGTAAAACAGTAAGATATCTAATTTGAGAACAAAGATCATTTTCTTTTTTTTGCAAAAATAAGTATAATATTTAAATCGTAGGGCTTTTGAACATTCTTTATTTAGTCTGTAGCATGATAAAAAGTCTCTTTGTTTTTCATTTGTTTTCTTGATGTGGGTTTTTTGTTGTAAAAAATCAAGAGATAGTGTAAAAATGTTAAGTTTTTATGGCTGTATCTAGATTTAAATCTTTAATATTGCAGAATATCTGATTAAATAAGTAATATTCATGATTTCTATAATAATACCTGTTTATAAGGCAGAACAGACATTATCAAAATGTATAAATAGTGTTTTGGTGCAGACTTATACCGATTTTGAACTGATATTAGTTGATGATGGTAGTCCTGATAATTCAGGTGTTATTTGTGATCAATGGGCGATTCAGGATGAACGTATTCGTGTAATTCACCAGGAAAATAGAGGGGTAAGCCATGCTCGTAATCAAGGTATGAAAACAGCGTTAGGTGACTATATCTGTTTTGTTGATTCTGATGATTGGATCAAACCTGATTATTTAAAAAGAATGTACGATTCCTTATTAGATGATAGAAAATCGGGGTTGATTGTTCACGGTTTTGAATGTTTTACATCAGAAGGTATAGTTTTACCAGGTCGAAAGTTAGATAATAAATTATTATTATCGAAAGATTTTGGTGAAGCGTTCAGAGAAGATCATATATGCCGGCTTGGCTATTCTTGTTCAAAGCTATATAAGCGTGATTTAATATTCCAATATAATATTTTTTTCGATGAACAGATTTATTGTTGTGAAGATTTAATGTTTATGTATGCCTATTTGCTTCATTGCGACTATCTCCTTTATGGAGATTCTCAGGAGTATGTATATATTAAATATTCAAATTCAATGTCGATAGTTGTCAATAGTTTTGAATCTGAATACAAATGTTTTACGTTATATAAAAAATATGTTGAACTTTATATGGAGAAATATTCTTTATCGGCAGATTCAATGAAAAGTACTTATGATTCAATGATGGTTATTTTCAGAAGGGCATTGAAAACAAATTATTTGCGTTTAGGAATCATTGGACGATCTGAACGTTTGATGAATTTGAAAACCTTGATGAAAGATAATTTTGAAATTATCGAAAGGTATTACAATCCTGTATATAGATTAGACAAAATTGGAAATTGGCTATTAATGCATAAGTGGTTGAAAATATTTGATTTATATATGTTTTTTTTTGTATACAATAAAAGTGAAGCAGATATTTTTAAATTCGGATTCTTTGATAAAAATGTTATTTTTTGTTTAACTATGTCGACAATGTAGTTGTTCGTTAAAAAAAATAAATCCGATTTGACAACCAATAAACATAAATTAGTTATATGATTAATTATTCAATAATAATTCCCCATAAAAACATACCGTTACTTTTGCAAAGATGCTTGGATTCAATACCCAAGAGGTCTGATGTTCAAATAATTGTAGTCGATGATAATAGTAATCCCGAGTTTGTGAATTTTTCATCTTTCCCTGGATTAAATAGTCCATGTGTTGAAGCTGTTTTTACAAAAGAGGGTAGAGGTGCAGGTTATGCTCGAAATGTAGCTTTGGGTAAAGCCAAAGGACGCTGGCTTCTATTTGCGGATGCAGATGATTTCTTTTATGATAATATGTTTGAACTGTTGGATTTGTATCTTAATTCGGAGGCTGATATAATATATTTTGATTATAACTCTGTTTATTCAGAGACTTTGATTGTTTGTCCGATACGTATGCCGTGGGTTAAACAATATCTAAAAAATAAGGATAAAGATAGTATGAGGTTTAATTCTTCTGTTCCTTGGGCAAAAATGATTTCAAGAAAGTTAGTAGAGGAACATTTAATAAGATTTGATGAAACTAAAGCAGCTAATGATGTTATGTTCTCGACTTATATTGGTTACCATGCTAAATCTGTTGAGATTTGTCCGGAACCACTGTATTATGTAACAGAAAGACAAGATTCTTTGTGGTTTGGTATACAGTTCGACAGTATAAGAGATCGTATGTTGGTTTCATGCAAGTACAACTCTTTTATGAGAGAGGTAGGAAGAAAAGAATATCGGTTCTATACATATCGTTGGGTTAAACAGAGTAAGTCCTATGGAATGAAATCGTATATGAAAATTTTATGGATTTATTTAAAAAAGGAACCGATAAATATAATTTTGACTGATTTAGGAAATCTATTAAGGGCTAAATTTCTTGGAGGAAAAAATAATGAGTGATTCTCGGGTAAAAAAAAGCTTTCTGAATGCTCGCATTAATTTGATATTCTACTTTTTAATGTTAGTCCTTTCCTTTTTTTCCAGAAAAATATTTTTGGACACTTTAGGTGCTGATTTTATTGGATTGACAAGTACATTGCAGAATTTATTGGGTTTCCTGAATCTTGCAGAATTGGGAATAGGTTCTTCGATTGGATATGTATTATATAAACCTCTCTTTGATAAAAATCAAAGAAAGATTAATGAAATTATTTCTGTTTTTGGATATTTGTATCGTATAATCGGAGGGATAATATTAATATTAGGTATTGTATTATCTTGCTTTTTGCCTTTTATCTTTAAAAAGACAATCATTGAGTTAGGAATAATCTATTTTGCTTATTATAGTTTTCTTGCCTCTTCATTGATTGGCTATTTTGTAAATTACCGCCAAACTTTATTGGGTGCAGATCAGCGTAATTATGTTATTACAGCTTATTTTCAAACAGCAGGTGTTGTTAAAGTATTAGTCCAGATGGCTTTAGCTTATTATACTGGTAGCTATTACTTGTGGATATTCATAGAATTAGTCTTTGGTATTGTTTATTCATTTATATTGAATTGGAAGATAAATCGTGTGTACCCTTGGTTAAGAAGTTCTATCAAGGAAGGAAGAGATAAATATCCTGAAAATAAGATTATTATGGTGAAAGCAAAACAAATGTTCGTCCATGTGTTAGCTGGAACCGGGAGATCTCAATTGTTACCTTTTATTGTATATGGTTTTACATCTTTGAAAATAGTAGCATATTATGGAAATTATATGATTATTATTGCGAAAATAAATCAGTTGTTGAATAATCTATTGGGAAGTACTAGTGCAGGAGTTGGACATTTAATTGCAGAGGGTAATGAACATAAAATTCAACAGGTGTTTTGGGAATTAACATCTTTACGTTTTATAATAGCTGGTATTCTGACATATTCATTATATCATTTGACAGATCCTTTTATTGTGATATGGCTAGGAAATGAATATCTTTTGAGTAAATCTGTTTTAATTGTTATATTGAGTAATTTTTTCATAAGCCAATTTCGTGGAACCAATGATCAGTTTATTTATGGTTATGGACTTTTTCATGATACATGGGCTCCTATAGCAACATTGATTATAACAGTTGTTGTTGCTTTAATCGGTGGATATTATTGGGGATTATTCGGTGTGTTATTAGGTGATATTGCTAGCTCTGTTACTATTATAAGCATTTGGAAACCTTATTTGTTATATAAAGAAGGTTTTCATTTACCTATTTGGTTTTATTGGTTGAATATTTTAAAATATTGTGGCGTATTGACTTTTGCATGGTGTATAAGTGATTTGTGGTTATCTTTTTATCCATTAGTAGATCCGTATCAAGGATATTTATCATGGATGTGGTATGCTATCTATTCTTCTTCACTATTTGTAATATTATTTGTTGCATTGATGTTCACCATATCTCCGGGAATACGTAATTTATACTCTCGGTTTAGACGCAAATGATGATAGAGTGTCATTTGGTAGCCTGGTCAATTACTTTTTTCATCTGTTCTTTCCATGATAGTGACTGAATTGAACTCCTGATATCTTTTGGTGAATATGGTTGTTGTTGATAAAATCTTATTATTTGTGGAATATTTATAGCACTTTCATCAGCGGGCACTTTTAAAACATAAGGCATCTGGTCAAAATCGCTATCTGATTCTGAGTAAATAAAAGACATTCCTCGTGCTGCATATTCACGATTTTTAAGCGTTTTGATATCAGAAATTCCACTCCTATGACGAGCTAAACTACCTATAGCCATATCTGTCTTTTCAAATAAGTGGTCTAGTTCTTCTCCGTGTTTAGCTCCATGAAGAATTACATATTGATTCAATTCTTTATTTTGCTTCAGTAAAGATCGAATTGAATTTTCTTCTTTTTTTCCAAAGAAATAACCTACAAGATGAAAATATACCTTATATGAAGGCGTTTTTTCATAATAATTTTTTAAACCACATATTAATCGGTCAAAACCATGATATAGATGAATTTCAGCCACGCCTATTAGATGGATTTCATGAGATGTGTCATTTATGTTGTGTTTTAATTTGATATGATTGAAATCTATGCCATTTGATATTTGAATTGTTTTGATGCCAAATATTTTTTTGTAATTTGTGAATGTGACAATTCTGTATAATTCTTTTGCTAGCTGATGCCGGAAACATTTATCAATAAATAATTCTATATTTTTTGTAAGGAGATTGTCCTCATGATCATAGGGATAAGTAGGTATTTCCATTACAACCCGAATGCTAGCTTTATTCATTTTTCGAATCATATGTATTGTGAATGGATTTGCATTATGATCAGAACGCATGTATACAAATTCTATTTTGTTTTGAATAGAATACTGGGTAATAGAATCAAATTCAATACGTTTTAATATTTTCCCTTTCAGTCCGTTCCCATATTGTATTAAAGATTTGTCATCTATCCATCGTGTTTTATTACCAGATTCGTCTGACGTAAAATGGCACAGGTGTACATTGTGACCTAATTCTTTTAATGCATTTATTTGGTAAGAAATTTTCTTACTGATGCCATTTGATGGATTAAAACCGTGAAAAATAAGAAATAAAATGTTCATGGATAATCTATGTTAAAATGATTGTTCTTTTATGCTTTAATAAATCGTTTAAATAGTAGAATTAAAAGATTTTTTAAAGAAACATATTGTCTGTATTTCTTAACGTATTGGTTGGCTACATACAAACGATCATTCCAGGGGAGTTGATATGATAACCAGGCTACAGCATTAAGCATTTGGAAAAGATATTCATCAATTATATTTTTTATGGGCAGATGATTATCTGCATAAACTATTAAATGATCACTAATAATGAAATAGCTGTTTATGTTTTTTAAAGAGAATTGTTGGGTCATAATAGAATTTGGACGAATTCTTCTTTTGAAAAAACTTTTATGTAAACACATTACCCGCTTTGCCTCTAAATATAAAATAGATGTAAATAATTGGTCTTCATGAATTATTCCAGGTAAGAATAAATTATTTATTTGTTTTAAATAATCCTTATTTATAAAGTTTAGACAAACAGAAGGAGTATAGCATTTAGTTTTTAATAATAGCTCTAACAGTTCGCAGCCTTTATATAAAGTGTCTTCCTTTGTGTATTGTGCTCTGTTGTAATTAAGATTAATATTGATGCTTGAATTCATCTCGTTGAGAACCTCTGCATCAAATAATACAAAGTCTAATTGATGTGATATGCATTTATTAAAACATCTCTCTAATGCTCTCGGATCGAGAAAATCATCACTGTCCATAAAATAAATATAATGTCCTAAAGCTAAATCTATTCCTCTGTTTCTAGTTGCTGATAGTCCTTGGTTATCTTGTGAATATAAACGTATACGTTGGTCTTTTTGGGATAATTTTTTTATGATCTGCCAACTGTTGTCTGTAGATCCATCATTGATAATAATGATTTCTATATCTTGGAGAGTCTGCCTTTGAATAGAGGCGATAGCTTCCTCCAGAAACTCTTCTGTATTATATACTGGTATGATTACGCTAACTTTAGGTTCAGTCATAGTTTAATTTGATTCTTTATAAGTTTGATAGAGAGACAGCAACGATTTTGCTGTTTTTTCCCATGAAAATAGATTAACCCTTTTTAATCCGTATTCTACCTGGCTTTTGTAGTATTCAGGATCGTTTTCCAGGCGAAGCAACGTTTCTGCTATTTCTTCTTCATTAAATGAATCTACTAATATTCCTTCTTTTCCTGCTATTTCAGGCATTGCAGAAGTGTTTCCAGCTATAACAGGCGTACCACATGCCATAGATTCCAGCATAGGAATGCCAAAACTTTCACGTAAAGAGGTATATAAGAAAGCGTAAGCCCCATTATACAAGTATGGTAAATCTGTGTTAGGTATGTATCCCGGACAAAAAAGCGAAGGTTTTATTTCTTCTATTTGTTGTTCTTTTAAAATCGAATCAAGTACATTTTCTGTTAAATCGGCAATTAGTAAGGGGCGTTTGACTTTTGAACGTTTCAGATACAAACTATATGATTTTAATGTGCGGGGAACATTTTTTTTAGGATCCGTGTTCCCTAAAAAAAAGAGATAATTGTTTTTGTTTATATATTTGCCTGTAACAGAAGATACATTAGAAATAGGATGAAAATGATGACTATATCCATTATATATGGGAATGATTTGTCCATCAGGTAAATGCAAAGTATTTTGAATGCGGTTACATTCAAAATATGATACAGTGATAATTTTTTTACATTTAGGCAAAATACGGGGAACGACCATCCGACGATAATACCATCCCATATTTTGGTACCACGATTTATTTTCATTCTGTCGAGACTCGAGGAAAATGATATCGTGTAATGTTAAAATAAGCGGTACCGAACAGTTTAGAGGAGCTGTGTTACTGGTACAATGTAATAAATCTGGTTTGATTTTTTTTATAACGTAGGGAAGGACTACTTGTTCCCAAAGCGGATAAGTAGGGCAATCAATTTCGATAATATGTACATTTTTTGTCTCATTCAAACATCGATCTTCTCCTGGACTGACAAAAATGTAATATTCATTTTCTGTATCTATTTTTTGTAACTCTCGTATTGTTTCCAAAGCTACAAAATCCATTCCATGTTTGTTCAGACGGAATATTCTTTGGGCTTCAATGGCTATTTTCATATTTTATCGTATGTTTTGTATGTATGAATTTTTTTTTACTCCCTCTTAATCGAAATAGATTAAAGAACATCAATAAAAAAAGGATAGGAAGACTAAATATCGCTTTTTTAAATTGTTTATCGACCAGATAATCAGGAATAGCTATACTAAAAGTGATTCCGATCAATAATAATAATCCCCACCATTTGATTGATAACAATATGTTTACTGCAGTTAGGAAACAAGCGATAAGTGTTACAAAGCCTAAAAGTAATACCCTGGGAGGCATCATCCATTGAAATAGTTTATCACAATAATCCCATTTTCCTTTTAATATAGCTCCTGGTAATAGGGACAGGCCAGAAAATAAATTACTAAATTGAGTTGATAACCAGCGTCGGCGCTGATTATAAAATTCGATTTTCCCTCTGACTTTTTCGTCATATGTATAGACATCTTCCAGATATTCAATGTATATATTTTGTAAGAGTAACTTTCGTTCCATATGTTTATCCTCTCCTATTTCATTAATTCCCTGGATTATTTCTTTGAATAAATCATATTCAAAGGCCATACCAGATCCGCTTAGTCCTGATGAAAAACCAAGACGTGTGTGACCTTTTCGAAAGATAGAGTTATTGATCTCTTCACTGATAGCATCGAGTACAGCGGTGTTTGTATCTCGGTTTTTAGCGAGTCGGTGTGTCTGAATTGCAGAACAGCCGGAATAGAAAGCATCATTAATTTTTTCCAGATAAGAGGGGGATACTATATTGTCTGCATCTAATACAACTACCATATCATAAGATAATCCTTCTTGTTCTATATAATTAATCGCCTTTTGTAATGCATTAATTTTTGTACTCATAGGTTCATCGATCTGAGTAACCAAAGCTTTCATTTCTAATAGTTGCCGAATAGTATCTTCTCTCATTTGATCAGATATGACAATTATATCATATAGATTTCTTGGATAATTCTGTTTGAAAAATGATTCTACGGAATCTATAATCACATTATCTTCCATATAAGCCGGAAACAAAATTGCATATCTATATTTTTTACAAGCCTTTGGATATGTATAAAGGGCCTTCTTTTTAGAGTACAATGCAAAAGTAAACAGATACAAAACAGCCACAAGGAATAGAAGAAATAAGATAGCATCAATAAATTGAAAACAATATTCTTGTTTGTCTATCCAGTTATTGTTTATTTTAAATAATTGTTCTATCATATTTTTATTTACTTATAATTGATACTTTTTTATTAAGTTCTCTGTCAAAGTACTCACCATTTAAGACGAGGGTTATACCTATGAAAGCAATGACCATTGTGGGAAATTGTCCCCAAAATAAATTTCCATACGCACTGGCAAACATACCTGCTATACCACAAAGTAAACTACATAATTGTCCTTTTAACTCTGTATTTTGTATTTTGAACATAAGTATCCATGCACCCCATCCTATAGATATAAGTATCATACTTTGGTATAAGATTAATCCAACTATACCTGTTTCAACCCAAATTTTTACATACCATGAATCGGATGGTATGGAAGTTGTAAAGCGGTTAGATATTTTTACCCCTAATCCATCTCCAGACAGTCCTAAACCTTCCCCAAAAGGTTTGTTTTTTAAATAGGCACCCAATTTTTTTTGATTTTCTTTTCGGACATTAAAAGATGCATCTTCTGTAGGATTGAAGGCTGTTCTCATTCTTCGTATCATGGGATTCCCTTGTCCTATTAAAGTGAATGCAAAGAATATATAAATAAAAATCAATGTAAAACTTCCTGCTAACATGACTTTTATATTTTTACTGATAATGGTAAATAAAGCCAATCCACCTATAGGTACGATTATTGCTCCTCGGGTACCTGAAAGTAGCATTGCATATATGGCACCAATCGCTATAAAAGCATAAAATATTTTTATATATTTATTTTTTATATAGAAAGCTGATAAGCCGAATATAATGCTGGCACATCCCATATTTGACCCTAGATTACTGGCATCCGTAAAGAAAGAAAAATATCGGATTCCCGTTCTGATAAGATGCGTTGATCTTCCTCTTCCATTTACCCAGGCTGATTCATATGGATCGAATCCAATATATTTTTGCATGATTGTTTTAATTATTGCCAATGTAGTAAATATTGCCAGTAAAAATAAAATAATTTGGAGTGACTTATAACGTGTGCAAAGTAGAGATGTTATAATGGTAATTGTTAACCCATTTATAATCAATCCTCTGGATAATATCCATCCTTCTAATACTCCTGTTGGATTCACTAATTGTGCTATGCAGTAAATTAACCAAATAAAAGAGCCTATACTTAGTGGGGTTATTGCTCTTTTCCATTCTATATTATGATAGAGAATAGCATGAATGAATATTAATATGATGGCAATAACATATAAAATATCCATAATGACACTCACTCCATCAATAGGTATATAACGGGTGATACCCATAATAAAGTAGTTCACTATAAATATAAAATATAATATAAAGACTGGATTTCGAAGTATTTGTATACCAAGTATTAATGCTAATGGACATAATGTTACTAATATGAAAGCAGGCAGATTATTTTTAGATAAAGCTAAAAAAATACCTCCTAACCCCATCAATAGTAATATTAGATGGAATGTATTTGTTTCCTGACTCTCTTTTTTTATATGATTATTATCCATAATAATTACTTTACTGCAGTTTTTTTTGCTGTAAGGCCCATATATACTATTTTCTTTGAAAATGTACGTATAGATGTTTCCGGAGGTAGTTGTCCTGTAAAATCTTCCACCGTTTCACGTGAGGCATTATTTAAGTAGAAAAACAATGAACTTTCTTTTGTAATACTTTTTAAATATTTAACCTGTTCATCATCGCTTTTTTTCCATACGCGAAAAGCATTAGCTATAACTAAATTAATATTTGCTTTTTTCAAAAGCCCTGCTGATAGTCCATATTTTTGAACTGCTGGATGTTCAATAAGTAATATATCTGGCAAAATAGGTGAGTCAAGATAATTTCTTATATCATCAGATAATATATACTTAGAGTCGATTGGAATATCTTTTCCAACTACTAACCATTTAATTTTTAATCCTTGCTCTTCCCATTGTTCTATAAAATATCGAGTTACAAAACTTTTTCCTTCTCTGCACTCTAAACTTAATATATTGATATGTAATGTTTCTCCTTTTTTTAAATATTGATTCAGACGATTACATGCATAATTTGCTGATATTCTGTTGCATGTTTTCACGAATCCTCTATATTTTAATTGAGTATTACCATTAAAGGCCCCAAAGATAGGAATTCCAATGAGTCGTTCGGCTCTTTCTGCATCTCTTAGAGTCCGGTCTAATAATTCAATAAGTAAATTAAGACTGAGAATAAAGATTATACTTCCTATAAAAGCTGCTATAGTGATTAACATTCGTTTGCTTTTGTCACTCATAAGTGGGAATGTCGGTTCAGAAATAGTGTTTAGGGTAGCAGACGTTAACAGGATGTTCTTTTGTTTTAACTTAGCCATATTCAAAGCATGTAAGACTTGAAGATACGATTCTTCCACAATCTTTATTTCTCGCTCCTGTCTGTTTATCATAGTACCTATAGGAGAATATATTTTGTATTGTTTTAAGTAATCATCTTTCCGTTTATCCAGTATCGTTAATTCAGCTTTTGCTTTAATGTTTATAATAGTTTGCCGTAACCATTCCTGGACTAGACCGTCAATAGAAATGCCTTCTTTACTTTCTTTATAATTATTGATTTTATCAGTTAATTGGGCTATCCTTTTTTCAGCAGAAACTAAATCTTCTTTATATTTTAATAATTCTGTATCTTCAACTTGTTTGTCTTCGCTTGTGAATGTTTCTATTTCAGTTATTTTTCCATTGATAGTTGATATTTCGGCTAATGCTTTAATAAACTCATCATTTGTTTTTATTAGTTCGGTTCTGGTTCTCATGTATTGTTCTAACCCTTCTATCAATTTCGTTGAACTTTCATAGTTACGCATTGTTTCTTCATAACGGTTTTCGAAGTTTACAAAAGAACCTGCAAGTGATTTTGTTTGTTCAACATAATTAATTATATTATTTTCTATATTATAATTAGTAAGATCATTTTCCATCTTATTGAGCTGGGTACGTAACTTTTTTAATTCATTTTCATAATACAATATGATATCATTTGTAGTTTTGTAACGTAATCCTTCATATGAAATACGTAATTCATCGCTTACAAGCTTGACTGTATTTAGTGTAATGCCTGGATCGTTCGATTTATAAGATATGTTTATTAAATCGCTATTTCCTAGTCGTTTTATTTCTATTTTAGATAATGCATCATAACTGTAATAAGGAGAATATCCGTTAAACAATTCATATAGAAATCCTCGTGGTATATTTTGTTTGTATATGATCAGATTATTTATTGTTTTGTTTAATGAGTCTTTTACTATAAGTTCTTTTATCTCATTCGGAATTTTGGATAATAAGGTTTGATAATTTTTAATTGTTATATATGTGTTATCTTCTTGAAGATTTCCATATACTAAATCTTGGGCTAATAGTTTTAGAGATACTTTTTCAAGGGTTCCTCTGGATTTGGTGAGATTAACAATATTGTCAAATGTATTATTTATGGATTGCCAGTCTTGACGTTCATTATCTTCCAGACCACTACTGGAAGTTATTCCTGTATATATACTTGTATTTACCGTATATATTTTAGGCATAAATTGTGTAAAATAAGCAACTAAAGCTGTCACGATAAATGTTCCGACTATTAATTGATAGCGAATGCGATACAAAAAGCGTGATATGTAAAGTGTTATATCCATTTTATCTGTTTATAATTTTGACATTTGTCAACATCTCCAACAGAGTTACTGCGTTATGTAAGCTAGTCCTACCTTCCTGGTAGGATATGATCGCATTGGAACGTCTGCTTCTTTCCATTGATAATGAAATAATATCAATTTTTCCATTAATAAAATCTTGTTCAGATATTTTCATTTGTGCATTATATAAAGCTGCTGCATCAGATTTAGCTTTTAATGTAGCTAATGCTTGTAATACTTTATTATAAGCTTCTAATATTTTTAACTTCCGTTCTTCTATTGATATATCATATTCATAATCTAGCTGTCTGAAATGAGCTTTTTTGGCTCTCATTTTTTGTTTTTGACTAAATAGACTACCCAATGGTAGGGATAATGAAATCCCCATATTATATGAACTTTGATTATTACCTACGTTGCTGGTTATGTATTGAGGATCATCGCTGGTGGACAAAGTCGATAAAGCTGTAACCATACCATATTGATACTGTCCGCTAATACGAAAATAGTTTAACCATTCTCTTCGGCTGATTTTTAATTCTGCAACAGCTTCTTCCCGTTTTGCTTCATAAATTTTTATGGAGGGATGGTCATAAACAGATTGTAAGAAAACAGAAAGAGGAGGAAGTTGGACCCGCTCATAATCGTCTAACATAGCCTGTATAGAGTCTGCATTGGCCATGGCTGTTACTTCTACTGTTGTTGCCTTGTCAAAATAGTTGTTTTTCTTTTTTTGACAGAAACAGTAGGAAGTATTTATCAGTAACAATATAATGAAAATCTTTTTCATTGGATATTTATACATCCTCCTTTTGAATGAATGCCGTAAATGTTTTGATAATGATCATCATATCCATACGGAAAGAAAATTCTTTCGCGTATTTTATATCCAATTGTTTCCGCTCTTCAGCAGACATTTTTCCTGCACTACCGCGTTTCTCGACTTGCCAAAGTCCGGTTAGTCCGGCCGGGGCCATGAAACGTTGAACATATTCATCACTTGTTAGTAGTTCAGCTTCATAAAGGGGAAGAGGACGGTTTCCTACAACAGACATATCACCTTTTAAAATGTTGAATAATTGCGGAAGCTCATCAATACTATATTTTCGAATGAAATGACCAACACGAGTGATACGTGGATCGTTTTCCAGTTTGAAAAAAGCGTTTGAACGTTCGGTCCGTTTAGTTTTCAGGTAATTATTTTCGGAAGTACTTAAGTTATCCGAGAATAAAAGTATATCCTCTTCCTGCGAATATGAACAGGAAGAGGGTTGCTGAGATATCTCAGCAACTGAAGAAGAGTTCAAGAACTCTTCTTCAGTTGCATCTTTCATATATTGATTCAGTTTCTGATATTCAGCAAGCCGTTTATCTGCATCCGAATACATAGAGCGAAACTTATAAAAATCAAAGATCTTATAGTTACTGCCTACACGTTTGGATTTGTATACAATTTTCCCGTTACTTTCGAAACGAATGGCTAATGCTGTCAAGATTAGTATCGGAGATAAACAAAGAATAGCTGACCCCGAAGCCAGGATATCGAATGTTCGTTTCCATAAAGGCAATTGGAATTCAGCTAGGGATGATGTCTGATTATCTCTTCTGGCTTTCTCTTTTTCTTTAAAATCAATAATGACAGAAAATAACTTCTGCAAATCATCCTTGGACGTATTTTTTGAAATCATGCAATCTGTACCAGCTCTCAGATAAGGGATTTTCTCTTCCTTACTTAAAGTTTCACTGATTAAAATAATGTATAAGGTAGGGTATAGTTTATGAAGTTGAGTAATAGTGGGGATATCTGTTGCCATATCGCACCTCTCCATAAAAACACAAAAATCGATGTATTCAATGCTGGATAGGCAATATTTTATCTGCTGGAAGGTGATACATTCAATGATTTTGCATTGTAAAGTTTCACGTAAGTGAGTGGCAAGAGGAATATTATGTCCCCAAAAGATATATTCCATACAATTTGTTGTTATTTACCCTGGTGTTTAAGTACTTATCTTAAGAGTCTCTTAACCCTAACTCTCAGTTCTTCAGGATTAAAAGGTTTCAGAATGAAATCTTCTGCTCCTTCTTCAAAAAGACGGATTCTGTTAGCGCTGCTTTCAACGCTAGAGAGGATCAGTACCGGAATGTGACTAAAGAGGTCATTCGCTTTTAAATAGCACAAAAATTCTTCTCCGCTCATCTCTGGCATATTCAAGTCAGATATAACTCCGTCGGGGATATTGCCTTCATTAAGCCATGCTATAGCTTTTATCGGATTTTCTTTATATGTGACTTCATACAATGAAGACAAATATAGCATTATAATCTTTGCTATTTCCGGCTTATCATCAACCAATAAAATTGACTGTTTCATGTTTTTTCTTATACTAGTGCTTTTTTTGTTTGCTTCAATGCACAAAATTAAAATAATTATTTAATAAAGAGTATAAAAATCAAAGGTTTTTAGTGTGGAGTAGTCTTTTTCTCAAAGAATGATATATGTGAAAATTATTCTTTAAGTTTGCAAGGCGAAATGTAGTCATTATTTTGAATTGATAAACAAAGAAATGAATATACCTTTTAAAGCATTAAATATAAGCACTATACTTGTTTTGTTGTTATCCGGATGTCAGCCGGAAATGCCTGTTACCTCATCGATAGTGATTGATATGGACGGTTTTTCTGTACCTGTGAATAAAAAATTGTATGGAGTAACAATAGAAGAGATAAATCATGCTATCGACGGCGGACTGTATGCGGAGATGATACAAAATCGTAGTTTTGAAGAGGGAGTGCCTCCTTTGAACTGTCCGTATGATGCAAAACGAAATGTTTTAAGTACTCCGAACGGATGGACAATTCCTTTTATCCGTTCCGATTCGTTGCCCGGATGGCGAAAAATCTCATCCAATACCAGTATGTGGCCTGATGGACAGGAATTGATTAATGATAAGAATAAGCGATCTTTATTGGTCTCTGTTGCTGCCTCCTCGGAGTCGGGGCGAGGAGGAGTAGCTGCAACGGGCTATAATGGACTTTCCATACGTAAGGGGGAAAAATATGAGTTGTCTTTATTCCTGAAAGGCGGTTCGATGATTCCTAAAAAAGTAAGTATATTTATCGGTGATTCTGTGATAGGGGCACCGTTAAGTGATATTTTTAATGTATCTCCGATATATGAATGGAGAAAATATAAACATACGTTCACGGCTTCAGAAAACACCGATAATGCTGTTTTAGCAATTACTGCCGATACTTCCATAGTATTCTGGATGGATATGGTTTCTTTATTTCCTCAAAAAACATGGAAAGACAGACCTAATGGTTTGCGTCCTGACCTGGTGGAGATGATCTCTGCGCTCAATCCTCAGTTCATTCGTTTTCCGGGTGGTAGTTTTGTTGAAGGATATACAGCCGGGACATATCCGGTCTGGCATGAAACGATAGGTGATATCTCTATGCGTAGGAATTTCTGGAATATTTGGGCCTATGGTTCGACGAATGGGATGGGATATCATGAATATCTGCAGATGTGTGAAGATTTGAATGCAGAACCGCTCTATGTGATAAACAGTGGGGTTACCAGTCAGAGCAGACGTCCGCGTTATGAGGATATTACGGCAATGAATAAGTTAGTACAAGATGCATTGGATGCCATCGCTTATGCCAATCAACCGGCTGATTCGACATTTGGTGCTATGCGTGCAAAGAATGGGCATCCGGCACCTTTTGATCTGAAATACATAGAGGTCGGTAGTGAAAACTATGGACAGGAATATTCCAAACGTTTTGATCTGTTTAAAAAAGCAATCAATGAAGCTTATCCGGAAATTACTGTGATCAAAAGTTCTTTTATTTCAGGGAAAAACAGAACAGAGTGGACGGATTACCATTTCTATTCCGGTGAGGACTTTCTGATCGCGAATCATAACAGGTATGAAACCGGACAATATCTGAGAAGATTCCCTGCTGTATTCATCGGAGAATTCAGTATGGGAGATGCTTCTTTGCAGGGAACGTTACGGGCTGCAATAGGAGAGGCTTGCTTTCTGCTGGGGGTAGAGAACAGTCCGGAGGTTGTAAAACATCTGGCTTATGCACCTGTATTGGGAAATGTGAATTATGACTTCCAGAGGTATCCGGCTGTTTCATTTAATAATAACAGTGCTATAGGGTCGCCTTCTTATTATATGCTGAAGATGTTTTCGGATAATCGGGGTGATGATCTGTTGAAAACGGAAATTAATACGTACAATAAGCCACAGGTGACGTTCGGATATACCGGAATCGATTTGTTTGATAATAGTTATGACTTTGATGATGTGAGGATCGATGGAAAACCGGTAACGGAAGCTATGGTCCGGACCGGTGGCTGGAAAGTGAATAACGGAACTTTAACACCTGATGCCAACCGTTGGAACTATGTTCTGATGGGGGATTCTGCAGCCCATGATTATACTTTCTCTATGAAGCTAAGAAGGAATAAAGGGAGCGGACCGGTTCAGCTACGTGTGCGGGATAATGGAAAGAATGGAGAAGCGAATGACCATATTGCCGTTTCCATCACTCCGGGTTCCTGTGAGTTCTACCGCTCATCGGGGGCTGTTAAAGATACGTTGCGCTCTCCTAAAGCATATTCTTTTGAGAGTAATCGCTGGTATGATGTGAAAGTCGTTTGTAAAGATGAAACAGTTAGCTGTTATGTGGATGGTGTGTTGTTGCATGAGGTTGTATTGCCTCCTCTGCCTTCACTTGTATCCGTAGCGACTTTGGATAAAGAGACTGATACGATCATACTGAAAGTGGTCAATACGACACAGCATGAAGAAAAAACAGAGTTGAATATAAAAGGTGCCGGTGTTAAGAATGATGCTGAGATCCTTCAGTTAGCGGGAGATCCTTCGGCTCGTAATACATTTAAAGATCCTACAAGGATTATCCCGGTATCGAAAAATGTATCTTTCTCATTAGGGGGACCGATGGTTTACTCCTTTCCGCCTAATTCGATCACGATAATGAAACTGAAGATTGATTAACTACTAAATAAAAAGCCCCGGATCATTGCGCTCCGGGGCTTTTTGTATTATTTCTTAAAAGGTTTAATGAACCAGCATTTCCGGAGTGATGCGAGTGAATTTCTCTGCATCGGCTTTACGTAATTTTACGCTACCGTCATTCCAGTTAGAAGGCCATCCGCCGATGATATGTCCAAGGAATACCACCTTGATCTCGTGTAAACCGGCTGCTAAAGCAACAGATGTGTCATGACGAGAGAAGCGTTTTACTTCACCGCCGTTGTTGATAAGCAGTTTGCCGTCGATCCAGACTTCTTCATTGTCTGAAGAAATATAATAAACGCCATCTTCCGGAATATTTACATAACCGGTAGCAACGGCAGCATACTGTTTTACACCTCTCATCGACTCGCTACTCTTAACGACACTGGTAAGTTCACGAAGATCTTTCATTGTAGACTTCTTCCATTCCTTCACATCAGCCAGTTTCGATGATTCAAGGAACATGCCGTCAGTAACCTGCATTTCCAGTCCCGGAGTTGTTTTAGCAACTTCCTTAGCCGGAGCCAATGCCTGTTTTTCAACGGTGATCGTACGAGTCTTGCTCATTTTACCGGAAGGCAGAACAGAGCGGATCTTCAATATACCTGATTCGGTGAATTCGATAGGAGCTGAGTAGACCGTAGATTCTGCAGTCGGTTCTGTTCCGTCGATCGTATATACCACTTTGACAGGGCGTGTAGTCTTAAATTCAAGAGAAGCCTTATCAGTGAATGCAACAAAGTTAGAAGAACCGTTCGGTTGTTCCGGTTGCGGGATCTGGTAGTTGATGTTGTGTTCATCTAGACGAACCAATGCATTGTCCAGTCTACGTTCAAAATCTTTATAATCTTTGCGATTCAGCGGACTCCATCCGATTTCGGATAAAGCAAGCATACGAGGATACATACGGTATTCCATCAGGTCCGTATTATACATGTATTCAGACCAGTTATTACACTGAACACCTTTGATGTGTTGTGCTTTGCCTGTTGCGACCAGTGTATCGGGAACCGGATTGTAGTTATATACTTTCTCGATTGTGGCATATCCGCCGATAGTAACCGGCTCGATCTTGGAATCTCCCTGGTATTGGTCGAGATACATACCGGCACTTCCCGGAGTCATGATCACATCATGTCCCATGTTAGCTGCAGCGATACCTCCGGCTTCACCACGCCATGACATGACAGTTGCGGAAGGAGCGAGTCCGCCTTCCAGAATCTCATCCCAGCCAATGATCTTTTTGCCATGTTTTTCGGCCAGATATTTTTCCATCCGTTGTACGAAATAGCTTTGCAGACGTTCTTCTGCGCTATGTTCTTTAGTTCCTTTCAGACCTTCTTCCTGGATCCTTTTCTGACAAAGCGGACATTCTTTCCAGCTGATCTTCGGGCATTCATCACCACCGATATGGAAGTATTCGCTGGGGAACATCGGAGCGATCTCATCAATCACATCTTCCAGGAACTTGAATGGTTCTTCTTTGCCTGCACACATAACGATGTCTTCAACACCCCAGATGATACGGGGAGTACCTTGTTCGCCTTTGCAGGACAGTTCCGGATAAGCAGCGATAGCGGCCATTTCGTGTCCCGGGAGTTCCAGTTCAGGAATAACGGTGATAAAGCGGTCTGCGGCATATTTTACAACATCCTTAATCTCTTCCTGTGTATAGAAACCACCGTATTCGGTTCCTTCACCTTCGATACGTTTTGCACCGATCTCTGTCAACTTCGGATATTTCTTGATTTCGACACGCCAGCCCTGATCGTCGGTCAAATGCCAGTGCATTGTGTTTACTTTGAATAAAGACAAAACATCGATTTGTTTCTTTACGTTCTCGACAGGGATAAAATGACGGCAAGGATCCAGCATGAAACCACGATAAGCGAAGCGCGGTTCGTCTTTTACCGTTACGCATGGAGTTGTCCATGCAATACCGTTTACAACAGCCGGACTTTCGATCTCTGCAGGCAATAACTGCATGAAAGTCTGCATACCATAGAATAAGCCTTGCGGAGTTTTGGCTTTTACGGTTACGCCGTTGGTGGTAACGTCCAGTGTGTAGCCTTCGTTATTTACGTCTAACGCATCGTCGAGTACGAGCGAGATTCCGTTAGAGACAGCCTGGTCTCCGACAGTGGTCTTATAACCTGTTGCCTGGTTGATCTTTGAAGCAAAATACTCGGCAATGACTTTTGCCTCCGGGGTGGAAGCCTGGAAAGCCATATTCTTACCTACTTTAAAGACCCCTTCATTCTGGGTCAGACTTACAGGCGTCGGAATAACATTGATACCCTGATTGTAAGGCATCTGCTTAGTTGGCCCTTCACTGCATGACGCAAGTATACAAAGTGCTGCGCCGGCACACATTGAAATGAGCTTCTTCATGTTCAAGAATAAGTTTATTGATAATTGTGAATTTTGTTTTTCGTAGGGGGCGGCCCTAGCGGTCGTCCCGGTATTTATCCCGGTTAAACAGATATTTTTGCCGCTTATACGGTTTATATATAATATAATGTATAGGAGCGCGAGTGAACGCAACTCCTATACATTGTGTTTTACCATGCGAAGATTGGATATTCTTTCATGATGCTGTTTACTTTTTCGCGAACAGCAGTGATTGTTTTATCACATTCCGGTGCAGAAAGAACTGTGTCGATCAATTCAACAATTTCAGCCATTAACGGCTCCTTGGCACCACGAGTCGTGATAGCCGGAGTACCTACGCGGATACCTGAAGTCTGGAAAGCAGAGCGGCTGTCGAACGGAACCATGTTCTTGTTTACAGTGATATCTGCAGCAACCAATGCTTTTTCGGCTACTTTACCAGTCAGTTCGGGGAACTTCTTGCGCAGGTCGATCAGCATGCTGTGGTTATCCGTACCATCAGAAATGATTTTATATCCTTTGTCGATAAAAGCCTTAGCCATAGCAGCAGCATTTGCTTTAACCTGAGCCTGATAAGTTTTGTATTCAGGTTCCAGTGCTTCACCGAAAGAAACGGCTTTAGCTGCGATTACGTGTTCCAGAGGACCTCCCTGGATACCCGGGAATACAGCAGAATCCAATAGTTGAGACATTTTCTTGATCTCGCCTTTGGGAGTTTTCTTTCCCCATGGGTTTTCGAAATCTTTACCCAGAAGAATGATACCGCCACGTGGACCACGCAATGTCTTATGTGTCGTAGAAGTTACGATGTGAGCATATTCCAGCGGATTGTTCAGTAAACCTGCAGCAATCAGACCGGCCGGGTGGGCCATGTCGATCATCAATAATGCGCCTACTTTATCAGCGATTTCGCGCATGCGTTTGTAATCCCATTCACGTGAATAAGCAGAACCGCCACCGACGATCAGTTTCGGTTTTTCACGAAGTGCTACTTCTTCCATCTGGTCGTAGTCGACACGTCCGGTTTCTTCTTTTACATTATATTCTGTTGCTCTATATAAGATACCTGAACTATTTACTGGAGAACCATGTGAAAGGTGCCCGCCATGAGCCAGATTCAAACCGAGGAATGTGTCCCCGGGATTAAGAACTGCCAGGAATACAGCAGCATTTGCCTGTGCTCCTGAATGAGGTTGAACGTTTGCCCATTCAGCATTGAAGATTTGTTTCAACCGTTCGATAGCAATCGTCTCGCTTTGGTCTACTACCTCACAACCACCATAATAGCGCTTGCCGGGATAACCTTCGGCGTATTTGTTGGTCAGACAGCTACCCATGGCTTGCATCACCTGGTCGCTCACAAAGTTTTCAGAAGCAATCAGCTCGATTCCTTTTAACTGGCGCTGATGTTCTTTCTCAATGATGTCGAAAATGATCTTGTCTTGTTTCATTACATGTAAAATTGGTTATTGCAATGAGCTCTCTACTTGCTATTTTAGAGAGAATCGTCGCAAATTTACGATAAATATCTGTATATATAGCTAAATTGTTATCAAAATATAATTATAATCTGGAAATAATGAGCAAGTTATATTTATGGGATTGAGGATCGTTTTTCAGATAATTTCTCTATTTTTGACCGTTCCCTTACAGGGGATTATTTGTTTTGTATATGATAATACATTTTAAGTTATGAAAGAGAATAAGTATGATGATGAGAAGTTCTTTAGTCAATACAGTCAGATGTCGCGCTCTGTAAGTGGGTTGAAGGGGGCAGGAGAGTGGCATGTGCTGAAGAAGATGCTGCCGGACTTTCAGGGTAAACGGGTGCTCGATCTGGGATGCGGATTCGGTTGGCATTGTCTTTATGCGGTGGAACATGGAGCTATTTCGGTTGTAGGTATTGATATTTCGGAAAAGATGCTGGAAGAAGCACGGAAAAGGAATGCTTCTCCTTTAATCGAATATAAATGCATGGCAGTGGAAGATTTTGATTATGATCCTGAGACGTTTGATGTGGTTGTCAGTTCGTTGACATTTCATTATCTGGAATCATTCGATACGATTTGTCGCGATGTTCACAGGTGTTTACCACAAGGAGGTTCGTTTGTTTTTTCTGTTGAGCATCCTGTTTTTACAGCGTACGGCACACAGGATTGGCAGTATGATCAGGAGGGTAAAATCCTTCATTGGCCCGTAGATCGTTATTTTACAGAAGGAAAGCGGAATGCTGTCTTTTTGGGTGAAGATGTCGTGAAATACCATAAGACATTGACAACCTATGTAAATGGTTTAATAAAGGCCGGCTTTGAGATTACCGGAATAATTGAGCCGGAGCCGGATGCGGATCTGTTGGATACAATTCCAGGGATGCGTGACGAGTTGCGCAGACCGATGATGTTGTTGGTGTCGGCGGTAAAGAAGTAGCATAGAAAATATCATTCGGATGGTGTAACTATATATAACGGATAGTACTGTTGTGCCATCCGTTATGTAAAAAACCAGATAAGAGCAAGGCGCGTTTTTGTTACGGGTTCAAATTTAAAACATTCCCTGATCGGCTGCTTTCCCAGGCAGCCTCGATCAGGCGTATTACATTTATCACTCCACGGGCATCACTTAGCAGTGTCTCTCCCTTACGGATATGCTGGTAAATGTTCTCGTAAAAGGCACCGTAATTACCCGGAATACTCGGATATCTCTCCTGCATATTCAGGCCGTTCTTTTCTGTATGCAACAATCCCCAGATTTCGGGATCTTCTTCTCCCCAATGCGGCGTATCAGGCATTAGACCGTTTGTCAGGTCGGCTTCCTGTCTGTCGAGGCCATATTTGACGAATGATCCGTCTGTCCCGTGCAGCGTGAACCGCGGCTCCCGTTCGCACATCAGGTAGCTGGCTTTTAAGGTAATTCTCACGTCCGGTGCTTTTGACGGCCTTAATAAATGAATAATGAAATAATCATCGACCAACCCATTGTCACGTAGAACCGCAATATCGGCAAAGACGGCTTCCGGCATACCGAATAACTGTACCGCCTGATCTATCAGATGTGCTCCCAGATTATAAGTTATTCCGCCTCCGGCTTCGCCTGTTTCCTTCCAGGTCCCTTGTTTGATGAAATTACGGAAACGGGGAAAGGTTGATTCGAACTCAACCAATCTGCCCGTTAATTTTTTATCCAATATCTCCTTGACCGTTAGAAAATCGCTGTCCCAGCGTCTGTTTTGGTAGACGCTTAATGTCAGACCTTTTTCTGTAGCAAGGGTTACCAACTCGTTCGCCTCTTCTACAGTTTGTGTAAATGGCTTTTCAACGATCACATGCTTGCCGGCTTCGAGTGCGCGACGGGCATAGTCGTAATGGGAGCTGTCGGGAGTGTTGACAACGATCAGTTCCAGGTCGTTCATATCGAGCAACTCATCAAAACTGCGGGCAATATGTGTTTCGGGATAACGCTCTTTTGCCAGGTTTTTGCTGCGTTCTGTGATAGCCGTTAAATCAAAGTGGGGGTTCGTGCTGATAAACGGCGCATGAAAAACTTGTCCTGACATTCCGTAGGCCGCTAATCCGGTTTTTATCTTATCCATAGTTGTTTCTTTATGCATTGTTAGAATCTTGTTTCTTATGTGTTCGGTTGAATATGATCCCAATCGGCTCCGTTATTAGCTCCGATGATCCAGTTGAAAGCATAATGACGTTCCATGACGACTCCTCCGTCGAGTGAGGCAGGCGCTTCTTTACCATGAATACGTGCGTCCACGCAAGCCCAGTCATAACGTAATGTCATATCGGCGGCATCCAGTATTTCAGTTTCGGGGCGTGCAAATCCCTTGGAAAGTAGATCTTTGATACCTTTATGTTGCCAGAATATGGCAGCAAGGACGGGGACGTCGATGATAGTGGAAGGATAAGACAGATCGTCTACCACACCAGCAGCCCAAAGCAATACGCCACAACATTCATACCGCCATCCGAACTGTATACATTCTTGTTCTTCCGGTTCCGGGTTATTGATATATGCAGCTTCATGGGGTGTAATATATGATTTTACTCCGTATAATTCATCCATTTTATTAAAATAGGAGAGTGCTGCTTCCCGGTCGGAGTCTTCCGATAACATCACTTCCGAATAAACCGCAACGGCGAATAATGCCGCCGCCCGTTTCACCATTTCTTCGCGGCTTCTCAGTTTAACTTCGCTTTCCAGCGCCTCGCTGTGTAAATGTTCCATATAAGGAATATTTCTTGCTTCAAGGAGTGCTATAGAACGTAAACGTCTTTCCACATCAGCCGGAGCCTCTTCCGGGCGGTTCGCATCCAACAGGTCTGCGTTGCCGATCGGGATAAACTCCGTCAGTTGGCTTTCACCCTGGATAGAGAACAGTAGTTTCCCCTCTTTCGTATATATCTGCATATTAGGATAGAGCAGGAAGCCGTTCACATCGTTGGCGACGGTGAAAAGGCAATTGATGATATAGTTTGTCCGGTCTTCGTTATCATCGACTTCGAATGTAATACCGGTTATACAGTTGAATACGCGGATTTGCCGCAGTACATTTTCTTTCAGTTCGACCAATGGTGTCTGGGCGGAAGCAAAATAGTTGGCCATGCCGACTGTATGCGATGAAATAAAGTCCGGTTTATCCTGTTGATGGCTGACATTGAAAGTGATGTTAGAGTTATCGGCAAGTGTCAGGATGATAGTTCCGTTTTCTGATGTAAGCTCTTTTGTCATCTCTTTGAACCGATCCCGGATAGCGGTTACGATACGGTCCGGATTGCCGATTACTGTGTATAACGTGATGTTCGCTTTTTCCATTATTTTGTTGTTTATATCCGTTTGATAGCCGGATGATGATTCTCTTGTACAAAAATAATAAAATAAAAGGTATTTTGTAGTGTTGCTGTTGTGTCTTTATTTAAGTTTATCGGGTGGTAGAGATGGATTAACTGTATTGTGTATACCGGCCGCTGCTAACATTAATATTATGTTTTAGCTTTCGATCTGTGTGTATGCTTTGTATTTCAAATGAAGAAGACTGAAGGGGATTTGAATTCCTTATAAAGTTATACCGGTTATTTCATAGGGGTGAATTTATTGTTTCAATATAATGAAACAGTTGTTTCTACCCAATGAAACACTTTCAAGGTGTAGTTTAACGATTTTAGTTGACTACTTTCTGCCTAATCAATAAAAAGGGTTGA
>OMGR01000240.1_pt1 | contig 47210 bp, 37 predicted proteins | sample 1646061 | NCBI WGS metagenome assembly OMGR01 (sample SAMN05578583, study PRJEB25193) | human gut metagenome | biome: Human Microbiome; feature: human-associated habitat; material: feces | host: Homo sapiens | place: USA:Birmingham | reverse complement strand
GACAGTTACTGTAAAGTGAGTTACTTTTTCGCCACCGTATAATACAGCAGGGATTTCCTGATTTTTACGCATAGCTTTCAAAGCTCTTTTCTGATCAGCAGAAGTAGCAGCTACTTCTCTTCCTTTTCCTTCTAATTGGAATGTCTTCATTTCTTTAATTTTTTGTGTTACTCAAAATTAGTATTTATGCTTCCTAATTTTCCCATCACACGTACGGGGGTTAAAAGCGGTGCAAAGGTATGTTTTTTATTAATACGTTCCAACTGTCCCGTGTATATTTTTTTAATCCAGTAGATTACGGGAACGAAGCAATGCCTCCGTATCGTCCCAGAGCTTGACTTGTGCCGGATGGTTCCGGATACGTTCCGACAGCTTTTTCTCTTTGCAGTTGGCGTAGCATGCACCACTTTTACCGTTCACATCTTCCGACAGGGCGAGATGTATGGCTGTTGCCGCTCCTTGCAGCGGTGTTTTGATGAAAGGACGGAACAGGATATCTGTCAGCGGGTCGAACCAGGCATTCATCGTGATCATATTCGTACTGACGATACCTGGGTCGGAGGCGTTGACGGTAATACCTCTTTCTTTTACCCTTTCCGCCAACTCGCGTGTAAAGAGCAATAAGGCCAGTTTGGTATTTCCGTACACCGATATCCGGTTGAAACGTCCGTTCTTCCCTTTGGTGAAGAAGTCGGATTCTATTTTACCGATGGCATACGTGCAGGATACTGTATTGACGATACGGGTTCCCTTATGCATCAGAGGAAGCAGTAACCGGGTGAGCAGATACGGACCGACGTAATTAACGCTGACAATCGTTTCCAATCCGTCTACCGTAGGACGGATATGGGTGGTCAGAACTCCGGCATTGTTCATTAACCGGCTGACCGGGCGTCCTTCCGCCAGTATCTTTTGTGCGAAAGCATGGACGGATGATAAAGAGGAGAGATCTATCCCGCGGACCTCTATTTGCTTATTCCCGCTTTCTTGTTTTATACGTTCGCAGACCGGATATGCTTTCTCCGGTTCTTTACACGCCATGATGATCTGAAAACCGTCTTTGGCCAGTGCCAGGGTGATCTCTTGTCCCATGCCCCCGTCGGCACCGGTTATAATGGCTATTCCTTTTTCCATTATTATTTATACTCCAGTTTTTCTATTTCTTTGACAATACTTTTAGGTAGATTCTGCATATGTTTATGGCAAGCCATTTCCAGCGAATACATGCGGGCAATGCAATAGTTGCTGTGACCGCAGTCGCAACGGGCCTGTTCGTCTTCTTTCATATGGTTGACGAAAGCCGGGTCGTTGAGCAGTGCACGTGCCATGCTGACAAACTCGAATCCGTGGCCGAGTACTTCCTCTATCTTTTCACGGGAGATAAGGCCGCCGACATATACAAGGGGCATTTTCAGGGCTGCCCGGAATTTCAGCGCGTCTTCAAGAAAATATGCTTCCTTGAACGGTTCGGTAGGAATCATCAGGTGTCCAGCCATTCGTACGCCGATTGGTAACCATCCGTTCGGCATGTAATGAGTCATTGTGCGGATAGGCATTGCACCACGCATAACATACATCGGAGCACGGCTTACAAATCCCCCGCTCAGTATCAGGGCATGTACGCCGCATTGGTTTTGCAGGGTACGGGCGACTTCCAACGTCTCGTCGAGCTCCATGCCGCCTTTAAAACCGTCGCGCATATTCATTTTTACCAGGACTGCCATATCCGAACCGGCAGCTTTCATTACCTCTTCCATACACATCTTCATGAAACGCATCCGGTTTTCCAGGCTTCCTCCATATTCATCTTTCCGGCGGTTGGTATAAGGAGAGAGGAACTGGCTGATCAGATAGCCGTGTCCGGCATGTATTTCGACGGCATCCATTCCGGCTTCGCGGGCGAGGTGAACTGCCTGACCGAAGGCTTTCGCCATGGCGGCTATTTCAGACTGCCGCATTCCTCGGACGAAAGTCGGCGAATATAAATTGAATCCGGTGGAAGCAGAGATAGGAGTACATCCGCAGATATTTTTGTGAGACATGTTCCCACAATGTCCGATTTGTATGGAAGCGGCAGCACCTTCGGCATGGATGGCATCTGTGATCTTCTTCAGGCCGGGTATGATTTCAGGGCGTAACCACAACTGACGTTCGAATGAAAGTCCGCTTTGCGTTACGGCGGCATAGGCTAAAGTAGTCATGCCGATTCCGCCGGCTGCCACAGAGGTATGGTAGTTATATAGCATTTCCGACGGAGCGTTCCCCGGGCACATACTTTCGAAAGCGGCCGCCCTGATCGTACGATTCCTGAGTGTGAGTGGACCGATAGAGGCCGGGGTGAATAGTATAGATTCTTTATTCATATTAATAACCAGTTATTTATAGTTGTATTTTATATAATCAGTAAATAAATGGAATGATTCGTTTCCGGTTTCTGACCTCTTTACCGAACATGGTTTTGTACTTGTGCCAGATCGTATTGGCACGCGGTACCAGGTTGGCGAATGTCCACCAGGCGAACAAGGCTCCGCTGGCACTCCAGGTCAGGATGGCAAAACCGCACCATTCCACCAGTTCGCCGAAATAGTTGGCCGAGGTTACGTAGTTGAACATACCTCCTTTAGGTAGATAATGATTGGTGTCGCCCGGTTTGCGGAGGTGGCGGACGATATAGTCTGATCGCCAGTTGATCCACATGCCGCTAAAGAACATCAGTGTTCCGATAATGAATTGCGGAGTGGTCAGCCACTGGGTTGAATACATATTTTCGGGGGCGAGGTAGAATATCCACATACCTTGTATATAACCGTTCAGCAGGTTGAAGACAATCCCCATTGTCATAATACCCACAGGCATTTTGCTCTTGCCTTTGATCAGTAAGGGGAATATGAATGCCCGTTGCAAATAATGCAGTTCGAAGAAGAGGAAGAAGAGTAGAGGAACGGTTTCAAGTTGCCGTTCGGACTGGCTCCAGAGGAAGAGCATCACCCCGAAAACAGGTGCTTCCATACAGATCCAGGCTATTTTGTTTGGAATAGGGATACCCCATTTTTTGTCGAATAACATACCGTATCCGGCTTCTACGAAGTAAAGGGTAACAAAAACAATGGCGGCAATGACCGCCATTATAATCAGCAATATATTAAACTCATCAAGGGTCATTTCAAATCGAGTAATAAGATTATGCTTCTTTATGTAACGTTTTATAGTGGTTGTATTTCTCGAATACAGCCTTTTCGAGTTCCTTAAATGTACAATCCAACGCACGGTCGGAAATACAAATAGGCGATCCGTAGTATTGAAGCTTCAGTTCCAGGGAACGCTTCTTGCTACGTGTGGGCTCCCGGTCAATATATTCGTTCGGATTTTTTACCTTCAGCACGATATATTTACGTTTCAGATTGCTAAGGTCGTCCATTATTTTGATATTGTCAACATCTTTCCACAAAATTGTGCCTATCCGGTTGCCTGTCGATATATCATTGATTCCCTCGTCGGAGATATAGATCGCCTTGAAACTTTCGCGGGTTAGGAATGAATAGCTGATTAAGCAGAAAAATGTCGTGAGTAAAGCAAAGACACCGATGAAGATAAAGACAAAACGTCCTTCCCCGTATTTGAGGTCATGAGCAGCATACAAAGCTCCGGCACCGATCAGGGCAGAGAGGACCGTTGTCAGGAACAATCCTCTCTTTTTATGCCTGCTCAATTTGAATGTGATTGTAGAAGGTGCTTCCATAACCGTCAAATTGATTTTTCAATGTTCCATACGAATGCACGTAGTCCCTGGGCTTCTGTCTGCATATCCATTTTGTGGAGCAGGTCCAGGAAAGGATCGACTTTTTCGTCGTCTACCATTGCCAGTATGGCTGAGTTGAGGGTTGGCCAGGCATGGCTACCGTAATGAGGTTCGCCTTTTTGGCTGCCGCGCCCCTGCACTGTTTCCCAGAAAGTAAATCCGCGAATGTTGCTGCGATCCATAATACTGAGGATCATTTCGTAGTAAGCCTGATTGAATGAGATGAATATAGCTTTCATTGTTCTTGTATTTTAATGTTATATTCGGGAATAGGTATTTCCCAGCTTAGGGAGATTGTCACTCCCGGTGTTATTTTATAATTGTTCCAGATGATTCAACCTGGCGATCTTACGGCGGCGGCGTTTTACACCGTTTCCGGCAAATACGCAATATACCGTCGGTACGATAACCAGTGTGATCAAAGTGGATACTGAAAGTCCCCATGCAACCGTCATACCCATCGAGCGCCACATTTCAGCACCTTCACCTGTACCGATAGCCATCGGGATCATACCGAGTACGGTAGTCAGGGTGGTCATCAATACCGGACGGAGACGGGATTTACCGGCAGCAACTGCAGCAGTAAGAATACTCATTCCGCGTTCGCGGCACAGGATCGTGTAGTCGATCAGCACGATACCGTTCTTTACAACGATACCCATCAACATGATTACACCGATCAAAGCCATCACCCCGAGTGGCGTCTGTGTGATTGCCAATCCCAGAATTACACCGGTAAAAGCAAACGGGATGGAAAACATGATCACGAACGGGTCGGTTAACGACTCGAACTGGGCTGCCATCACAATAAATACCAGGATGATGATCAATACCATCAATATACCCAGGTCGGTAAATGTATCCTGCTGATCTTCGAATGTACCTCCCAGCTGCCAGCTTACATCAGACGGGATATCCATCTTCTTCAGCTCGGATTGAACGGCAGACACCAGGTCGCTTAATGCAGCACCCTGACCGACAACGGCAGATACGGTGATAAGACGTTCACGGTTCTTACGCTCGATAGTCGGCGGTGTCATACGTTCTACAACTTTACCTACATCGCGGATACGAACCCCTTGTCCGGCATTGTTATAGATCATAATATTTTCGATATCTTCGATAGACTGGCGGAATTCGGGAGCATAACGTACTTTGATATCATACTCGTCACCGTCTTCACGATACTTGGATGCGGTGGAACCGTTGATACGGTTACGCAGGTATAAAGAGGCTGTCGTAACGTTCAGGCCGTTCATAGCCAGTTTTTCGCGGTCGAAGTCTACCTGGTATTCCGGAATATAATCTTTACGGCTGATGTTAACCTGTGAACATCCCTTCAATCCTTCCAGGCGTCTTGACAGATCTGCAGCAACAGCATCGGTCTTGGCAAAGTCGAAACCGTAGATTTCTATATCTACTGCATTCTCACCACCCATAGAACCGGACTGGCCGCCGGCCAATACCTTGTACTCTTTGATCTCGGAGTATTCAGCCAGATCCTGACGCATCATATCACAAATCTCGATCAATCCTCTTTCACGATCGCCGACACTGCTCAGGTTGACATTCATTTCAATGATGTGCGAACCGTTGTCGCTCAACTGGGCAAATGTGTTGTCCGTATCAGCCTGTCCTTCGGTGAAGTTCAGTACCAGGATTTCCGGATATTTCTCACGGAACTGTTTGTCGATGCGCAAAGCCAGATCGCGTGTGATCTCCTGGCGGGTACCGATGGGCATTTCGATCGTGATACCGATACGGGCGTTATCCTGTGTCGGGAAGAACTCCGTTTTAACCATCGGGATCAACATCATACTACCGGCAAAGATCAGGAAGGCACCGAAAATAACTGTTTTACGGTGACGTACTGCCCAGTCCAGGAAGCGTGCATAAGCAACATCCAATGCGTTCAACGCCTTTTCAATAGGAGTGAAGAACAAAACATATAAACGTCCTTTCTTCGGATCGAGACGTAACAACTGAGAACAAAGCATCGGTGTCAAAGTCAAAGCTCCTACTGTCGATACGATCATGATGATACTAACGATCCAGCCTAACTGTTTGAAAAGGATACCGGCCATACCGGTCACCATTGTCAATGGCAGGAACACAGCCAACATAGTCAATGTAGAAGCGATTACGGAGATAGCCACCTCGTTGGTTGCGTGTACGGCTGCCTGCTTCGGCTTACTACCTCTTTCAATATGCGTCGTGACATTCTCCAATACCACAATGGCATCATCCACCACCATACCGATTGCAATAGACAATGAACTTAACGAGATGATGTTCAGTGTATTGCCGGATGCCAGCAAGTAAGCGAATGCAGCGATCAGTGAGATCGGGATTGTCAGGATAATGATAAATGTCGCTCTCCAGCGTCCCAGGAAGATGAATACCACCAACATAACGACAATGAAAGTGATCATGATCGTTTCCTGCAAACTGTCGATCGTATTCAGGATGTTGGTCGAGGTATCGACGATGACACCCAGTTGTACGTCGGATGGCAAACTGGCCTGTATTTCCGGCAGTTTTTCGTGAACTTTCTTTGCGATATTCACAGAGTTTGCTCCGGACTGCTTCTGGATAACGATCATACCCCCTTTACCTCCGTTGTTGAAGGTTTCCTGGGCACGTTCTTCGATATAGTCTTTTACCTGTGCAACGTCGCGCAGATACACATTTTTACCGTTATTGCTTCCTACTACCAGGTCCAGCATTTGTTTGGCATCGGTGAACTCACCCTGTACACGGAGTGTATAGGTGTTTGAACCGATATCTATGCTACCACCCGGTGTATTGCGGTTCTCCTGTGCAATGATAGAGGAGATTCCTTCGATGGTCAACCCATAAGCTTCCAATTTATAAGGGTCGCAATATACCTGTACTTCACGGATCGGAGCACCGGAAATAGATACGGCACCTACTCCGCTGATACGTGCCAGCGGGTTGGATACTTTATCGTCCAGGATTTTGTAAAGAGCATTGGTACTTTCCTCTGCTGTTACCGAAAGCAACAGGATTGGAATATCGTCGGTACCGAACTTAAAGATGATCGGGTTTTCCACATCATCCGGCAGAGACGATTCTACGATGTCCAGTTTATCCCGGACGTCGTTGGTTGCGACATCTATATCGGTACCGTATTCAAATTCCAGTGTAACGATAGAGATGTTTTCGCGAGACTGTGAGGTAATGTGTTTCAAGTCACTCACACTGTTCAATACGTTCTCCAATGGTTTGGATACGTTCATTTCAATATCGGTGGCGCTGGCTCCGGGGTAAGCCGTCATGACCATGATCATGTTGGTTTCGATCTCCGGGAGCAAGTCGACTGATAATCGGGTTAAGGAAAAAAGTCCCATAATCACCACAGCCACGAATACGAGGGCGGTGGTTACCGGCTTTTTTACCGCTGTTGCATATAAACTCATATAGTATTATTTCTTACTTGTCAATTTCTACTTCCATTCCATTAGTCAAACGGTTCTGACCGGTTGTTACCACCTGGTCGCCATTTTCTACGCCGGATACGATCTCATATTTGTTCCCCATACGGCGTCCCAGTTCTACCTTCTGGTAGGATACTTTTCCATCTTTGTAAACATAGATGTAGCGGTCACCCGATCCGGATTGTTTTACAATGGACTGGTCCGGTGCAACTACGTGGTTGCGTGCTCCGAAGTTCATGGTGGTACGGGCAAACATTCCCGGACGTACACGTTCGTCGGTGTTGGCAATCTTAATCTCTACCGGGAAAGTACGGGTGGAAGAGTCGATGGTCGGGTAGACCAGACTTACTTTGCCTTTGAATACTTCGTCGCCATATACATCCAGCTTGATATCTACTTCATTGCCTTTCTTCACTTGTGTGAAATAACTTTCGGAAACGTTCACGAACAGTTTGACCGGGCGGATCTGTTCTACTGTATATATAGGATCACCACCGCTGTACATATCGCCGCTGTCGTAATTACGGGCAGTGATGATACCGCTGATCGGACTTAGCAACTGAGTGTTATCCTGCAGGTTCTTATAGCTTGCGCGGCTTACGTCCAACTGTGTTTTCTGGGCATCCCAGGCTGATTTGGAAGCTCCGCCGACTTTATACAGTTCGTCGATGCGCTTAAATTCAATTTCCTGATTGTCCAATTGTATTTTGGCCTGTTTCAGGTTTGTTTCGTCCATCTTGACAAGTACCTGGCCTTCTTTTACATGGTCACCCACTTCTGCGAACAGCTTCTCAATACGAACCGGAGACTGAGGCGCAATGTTGTTTTTTATGTTTGCCTCTACGGTTGCAGTAAATTCCGCCAGCTGGTCTACATCCTGAGCCGATACCTGCTCAATCTTCACTTTTACTTTTTCATCATGGGTATCTGCCTCAGAGTCTTTCTTTTCACCTGTACATGACATCAGCAGGGCTAATGTTACGAGCGGTACAACTTTCAGCATTTCACGTGTTTTCATATTGTAAACTGTTTTTATTTTTGTTCTCATTCTTGTTTCTTAATTCGTTTGTTCCTGACCTAAGACTTTTTCCATATCCGATTTAGCTACCATATAATTGTAGATGGACTGGTTCAGATTCAGTTTCGCTTGTGTCAGTGCCAGTTCTGCATCGTTCATTTCAAGCAATGTACCGGCCCCTGTATCATAGCGTTTCTGGGCGATCTTATATCCTTTGTTTGCCTGTTCGACACCTTTCTGGGCGGCATCGAATTGTTTCACGCAGGTTTTCATATTATCCAGATATTGTTTGATAGCCAACTGCAAGTTGCGTTTCGTATCGTCGCGCTGCAAATCCATCTGATGCATGGATACCTGCGTCTGCTTGATCTTATGATATTTGCTGCCTCCGGAAAAGATAGGGACCGTAAGCGATACACCGACAATCGAGTAAGGAGTCCAGTTGTAGTTCTTGAACTTGAAATCATTGTTCATGGCATTCCACTGGTACATACCTGTGAGCGATAATGTAGGCAGATAGTCGAACTTCTGCATGGTCAAAGTCTTTTTCAACTGTTGCATCTGCAGATCGATCTGTTTCAAATCGGTGTTGCCAGCCAATGTCGTATCGGTTGCCATATAGTCCGCAAACAGGACCGATTCGAAATCGGCCAGTTCTCCTTCGCAGTCGATAGCCATTTCCAGATCCATTCCCAGGAGTGCCTTTAATTGCCATTTAGCCAATGTCAGCGAGTTTTCTGCCTGGAGCATATTCGGTTCACTGTTCTTTACGGTCACGTCTGCACGGATCAGATCGTATTCGGCTACCGTTCCCTGGTCATATTTCTTTTTGATATCCAGATAGTTTTCCATCGCGTTGTCATAGCTTTCCTTGAAAACACGATAAGAATCGTTTGCCAGTAAAACGGCATAGAAGCTTTTCTTGACCTGGTTTACCATCGATATTTTGGATGACCGTGCCTGCTCTATAGACAGTTCCACGTCGAGGGCGGATATACTGAGGCTTTTCCATAATGTAGCGTTGACAAGGGGCATCGATAGATTGAAGCCGGTAGTCCAGTTGTTATCACGGCCAACCTCAATACCTTTGCTCATATCGATACCTTCCATACCGGGCGTCGGTTCGTCACTGCCGCCACCCATATCGAAACCATCCATATACATCACCTGCTTTTTCAATGTGCGGGTATAATCGGCTGTAAAATTAATCTGAGGGAACAGAGCGGCATAGGTACCTTTCTGTGCATACTTTTTCTTTTCGATCTCTTTGTCAGCGACTTTTACGGTCGGGTTTTCACTTAACGCTATCTCCAATGCTTTTTCCAGGTCAAGCTTCAGGACATCCTGTGCTTTCACCGTAGAAAAGACCAGAGAAGGCAGCAACATCATGACTACCCACATCATCTTCTTAGTAATTAATACTCGTTTCATTTAAACTAGATTTGATTTTGAATAAAATTCCTATTACTCTTCACTTAATAATATGTCCTGCGAGTGTTTCAAAGCATAACGCTCCAAAATCGTCAGGCCTTTCTCTGTGCATATACCCCGGAGGAAGGTAAACAATACCGTCTGGAATACTTCTGCCACCGAATGGTTCAGAAATGTTTTCGACGGGCGGATCATTTTCAATTGTTCTTTTGCCAGCAAAGCTAATATTTCGATATTTACATCTTTTTGGAAAACACCTTCTTTAGCTCCCCGATTAAGTAATTTGATACATCTTTTAGTGAAATCCGCTTTGTCTTTCTCAACCTGTTCCAATGCTTTCGGATAACGTTTCAGATCATCATAATATTTTTTATTGTACCAACGGGGGCGTTTCATAAAATCTTCGTAGAACAGGACGAAAACATCGAGAGCCGTGTATGGACCTTTTTCCAGTTCGGCAAGTGTGCTTCGCATGCTATTATTATAGGATTTGATAGCTTCCTGTAATAATGTTTCCTTGTCTTCGAAGAATTCATAGATCGTACGTTTTGAAATACCGATATTCCGGGCAATATCGTCCATGCTCACACTCTTGATACCGTATTGTGAGAACAGATCCAATGCCGTCGTCATAACTTGTTCTTTTGTCATATTTATTTTTTTGAATCATCAGCCATTATGCTCGGTGACAAAGTTCTGTCTAATTTAGAAAACTCAAAAGGTTTATTCTGTTACAGGATTGGTTTGAAACGAAAGATGTTTTTGATAAATAAAGGTTTATAGGTGAAAAAAACATCTGAATTGGTGAAAAATGAAACAAATTCCTTGCGGGATTGTAAACAATACCTATCTTTGTGCAGACTATAATGATGAGTAAAATATAAAATTATGGAAAATCTCCCTTTAATAAAGTTCGCAGAGTTAAATAGGGGTATAATAATTCGCGACAGTTTCCAGGATATATTTCTGATAGCCGATATTGATGGTAATCAGGGAGTTGATGATCAGGAAGTGTATGAACATACTATGCCGATGCGATTGGATGCACTGTTGATGGTCCTGGTGTTGGAAGGCTCTTCGGAAATAGCATTAGATTATGTCCCTTATACTATAGGAACTAATAGCTTTACTATTATTATGCCGACGCATACGATACAACTCAATAAGATCAGTAAAGATTTTAAAGGGAAGCTTTTGGTTATCTCCCGTGAATTTCTTGATGAATGTAATACGGCTAAGCGTAGCCCTTCAATGGCTAATTATATGCAATTGAGAAAAAACCCCTGTACGACTTTCGAACCGGAGGAAACGGAGTTGGTAGACAATTACATCGAGTTGTTGAGGACTAAAATAAAGAACCGGACTCATTTTTTCCAGAAAGAAGTGATGCAGAATTCTTTTGTCGGGTTCCTCCTGGAGATTGCCAATATATTTATGGGAAAAAAAGATGGTCTGTTAATGCCGGCTCTTTCCCGCAAAGAAGAACTTTTCGAACAGTTCCTTCAATTGCTGTTTGAACATTGTAAAGAGCAGCATGTGGTTACTTTCTATGCAGAGAAGCTTTTTATCACTCCGCAATATCTGTCTTTGATCTTAAAGGAACTGACCGGGAAATCTGCTAATAAATGGATTGACGATGCGTTGATCGTTGAGGCGAAGATCTTGTTGAAGGCTCCGCAGGCAACTGTGCAACAGGTCGCAGACATTCTGCATTTTTCCGATCAGTCTACATTTGGAAAATTCTTTAAAAAGCACATGGGTATTTCCCCGATGGAATACCGAAAGTCCTAATCTACTCTTCTATCTTTGGCGGAATTTGTACCAGTTGATTAATTCTATGACTCCATAGAAGATACTGGCTACGCCAAAGATAACGAATGTGTTAGCCGCAGCTCCGAACGGATAGGCGATGATCATGATACCTGTCAATAAAATCAATGCCGGCATGATATAGAAGCCTAACGGTACTATACTCCATTTGCGGGCGGATACCAGCATGGCTATTTGCTGAATTCCGGCAATGACCAGTAATGCTCCCAGAATATACATTAATATATTGACAAAAAATTCCGGCATAACCACGAGCCATGCCCCGAATAAAATACTTCCGGCTCCGTCGATGGGGAACATAGGAGAGGGTTCACCCTCCACTTTTTCCCTTGTGAAGTAGTTCAGTAGAGAAAATATTCCCGGTATAATAAAACAGATACCGATCGCAATAACCAGATAGGTAATAGCTGCTTCCGGCCATAAAACCAATACAAACCCCAGAATCATAGCAAATGCGCTTCGCAGGACTGAGTTGTTAATTCTTTTCATATGAGTATATTTTAATAGTTCTTTATATATAACAACGAAGATACACTAATTTCTTTTATACTTGTGGAAAATTTGGATGGTTTTTATTGCTGGTGGTTTGTAATGTCTTGTTTCAAAATGTATGAAAACAGACTATGGTACACTTTGGAATAATTTGTTTCTTATTTGAACCAGTATTTAATTAATATCGGATTTTGCTCCATGTCTGCCTGCAACAATTTTTCAAGAATCGCTTTTTGCTTGTCATCCAACATTTCTTTTGTGATACGTTTTTCCAGATCAACCCACTGTATAGGCATCAGGACGTATTCATCTGTAACTATTACTGCTTCTCCACGATAGGAGTTAAACCAGACTTTTTCGTCAAAATCAATGATATATTTTGTTTTTCCCGTTGATTTGTCATGTATTATATTTGCCCTATGATTTTGATCTTTCCAGAAAAGTGACGCGAATATATATTTGTTGTTATGTCTCACAGACTGTATCATGTAAGAAAATTGATCAAACATTTCTTCTGTTCTTTTAGCGAAGTTTCTTTCTGACTCTTGCGAGAAGACGGCTGTTCTACCCTCTTTAGTGTATTTTCCAAAATCGAATTGAAAAGCAACTTCAAGTCGTTCCTTCCCCATTTTATAAACAACAGGGTGAACAGGTCGAAAAAAGAACCAGTTATTCTCGTACTGATAAGGACCATGTGAGTAACTACCCAACTCCATGTCTTCCTCAAATTCTTCATGTAACAACTTTTGATCATCAAGGTTGAAATAGTGAATTTTTTTAGGTTCAAATACCGATTGAGAAACATAAGTAGCGGTATCTAAAGCTGCAAGCGAATGTGCGACTTTAAAACCAGGATAAGCAATTCGTTTTGTTTCGATAAAATTACCTGATACATCATAAGTATGTATCCTACCATAAGGCTCAAGTATTTCAATATTCCCGGAAAATGGGTTGATATTGAAATCTTCGATAAATGCATATTCTCCGGCTCCTTGTCCCTTTGTCCCTATTTTAAAAAGAAATTTACCCGTTTTGTCAAATGCGAAAATAAGACATTGGGGTTTGTCTAATGCATAATAATAGTTTTGGTGAGCAACTACTTTTGTAATACCTTGAATAAGAATGTCTGAAGATGTTTCCAGTGGGATTAATTCAATGGAGCGAAAATAATCGAATAAAGAGGTTTTCTCCGGCTGATCCAGGTCAACTAAAATAGCGTCACCACTCTTTTGTTCTGGTGTACACATCGTGAAACATATCACAAACAATAGTATAAATAGTTTCTTCATCTTTCAATCGAATTAAAATTCTAAAAGGGTGTCCGGCTATTTTTTTGAACCGGACATCTATTTTTAATATGCAAATAAATAAATTTCAATTTGTCATATAACGCTCTTTGATGATTTTCAGATATTCTTTTGTTAATTCAGGACTTGTTTTATCAGTAATAAATAATAGTTTGGCGCATAAATCTTTGTCAAGGATGAAAAAGTATGGCATTGCTTCTATTTCATACAAAGGATAATCTTCTTTTTCCCGAAAACTTACAACCTTTTTCCCGTAGTAATTGTCTTTAAATCGTTGTTCGATATCGGCAATGCATATAATATCCGGATTTGATTCAAAATTAGGAAATATTTCTTTAATAGATGCAAATACTTCTTCAACACATGGTCGGCACATATTTTGATTCAATCCTATCACTAATTTGGGTTGATCGGTGATGGATTGGACAGGGATAAGTGTTTTGTAATCAGAACCTAAATAAATAGTTGAATTCCCTATGTTACATTGTTCGTATTTAAATCTAGCAACAGTTGTTTCCTTGGAAACTTCAAACATGATTTCAATGTTTTCTAAGTGTTCCAACTTATGTGTTGTGTTATTTAGCTCACTTTTATACTGTTGATTCAAAAACAACAAACCGATATTAAATAGCAAAAAACATGCTATAATACATTTTAAAATTATCTGTGTTGACTTATCTCTCATTTGAACCAGTATTTAATTAATATCGGATTTTGTTCCATATCTGTCTGCAACAATTTTTTAAGAATCGCTTTTTGCTTGTCATCCAACATTTCTTTTGTAATACGTTTTTCCAAATCAACCCACTGGATAGGCATTAAAGCATATTCATCTGTAACTATTATTTCTTCTCCACGATAGGAGTTAAACCAAACTTTTTCATCAAAATCAAGGATATACTTAGACTTACCGGTAGATTTGTCGTATATTATATTTGCCCTATGATTTTCATCTTTCCAGAAAAGTGAGGCAAATACATATTTATTATTATGCCTTACAGACTGTATCATATAGGAAAATTGATTAAACATTTCTTCTGTTCTTTTAGCGAAGTTCTTTTCTGATTCTTTCGAAAGAACGGCAGTTCTACCTTCTTGCGTGTATTGTCCAAAATCGAATTGAAAAGCATTTTTTAGCCCTTTTTTGTCCATTTTATAAACGACAGGATGGAAAGGTCGGAAAAAAAAATAGTCGTCTTGATACTGATAAGGAATATTGGAATAACTACCAATAGGCATATCCTCTTCAAATTCCTTATGTAACAACTTTTGCTCATCCAAATTGAAATAGAGAATCTTTTCAGGTTCAAACATCGAATGAGAGACATAGGTCTCATTATCTAAAGCAGCAAGCGTGTGTGCAACACGAAAACCGGGATAGTTAATTCGTTTTGTTTCGATAAAGTTACCCAATACATCATAAATATGTATCCTACCATAAGGTTCTAATATTTCAAGATTTTCGGAAAAAGGATTAATAGTAAAATCTTGAATAAATGAATATTCCCCGGCACCTTGTCCCTTTGTTGCTATTTTAAAAAGAAATTTTCCCATTTTATCAAACACAAAGATAATACATTGGGGTTTGTCCAATACATAATAGTTATTTTGATGAACAATTATTTTCGAGATACCCGTAATAAGAACATCTGATGAAGTTTCCAATGGAGTTAATTCAATGGAACGGAAATAATCGAATAAAGAGGCTTTTTCTGGTTGATCCAAGTCAACAAAAATGGCATCATCCATCTGTGACCTTGGTGTACACATTGTAAAGCATATTGCAAACGATAGTATAAATAGTTTCTTCATTTTTCAATTTAATTAAAATTACACAAAGAGATGTCCAGCTGTTTTTGGGACTGGACATCCTTAGCCTATTCTATATTAGAGCTTATATAGATTAAGTACACTGGTGCTTATTTTCAGCGCCTTAAAGCTTTATTCGATATAATATCTATTATGCACAAAAAGAATATGGATTCCCATTTGCCGCACATGGGCAAACCCAATTTTGTGTATTATAATGGCACACCTTTCCCCGACAACTACCCTCATCGCATGTGATACCCAAATCACAATTACAGGTATTAACATCATAACCGCAAATCGAACAAATATTAGACTCTCCCCTTGCCAGAGCCATTATACTTGTTAAGGACAAATCAATAACTGATTCATTACTGTTGAATGCAAGGTTCACATTTACAGCAGCCAAGGCTGCTATTACTACCATAAAAATTATTTTTTTCATACGTAAATAATATTAGAGTACTCAACATTGGAGTACTTGATTAATAAATTAGTAACTGTATTCATTGTTTTTTTACAATCTATAACCTTCTATTTTCGTTTCGACCTTATCGCCGTAGCAGTCGACAGAGCCTATGCCATAACAATAATAATCTTCTTCATAATATTCATCTTCGGCTAATGCTTCGATGTTTTTGATGACCAGATCATTGAACTCGTTGTCTTTTTGTAAATAGAGGTAGCAACTTGTTACAACCAGGCAAATCACCAGAGTTAGTTTTAGAATAATTTTTTTCATAACTGATACTTCGTTTAATTGTTCAACGTCGCAAATATAAGGTGGAAGGGATGAGAACACAAAGGATTTAAGACGAACATAATGCGAACGTTTTGATTTTTTGAGTTTTGCCCGCTTTTTGCCCGTTTTTTGGGGGGGAGGTTGAGGAATTTTGCTATATTAGCGGACAAATCTGCCAGGGCATGAGAGTAAGAAAACGTGAAATGAAAAAGTTTATAATATCCGGAATCATCTTTGTTCTGGTAGTTTTTCTTTTAGGGAGGGTAGTTGTCTTTTTTGTAGATAAGACAACGGAAGAGTTGATAGATGAAACTCATGAAGTGTTTGATCAAGCTATACGTCAGGACAAGGCTCAAAGAGGGGAAAGTTTTTTAAATACATTTAGTTCAGGGGTGAAACGTACACGTGTACCTTCGAAATCCATTAAGATAACAACGGAAGAAGGTACAACTGATATGAAAAAAGAGAAGAAAGACTTTTCTTATGAAGAAGGAAAATATATAAGTGACCATCTTTATCTTTTGATTAAAAATCCCATTGACGTAATCCGGTTGGATTCCTTATTCAAAGAGTTGTTGAAAGAAGATAACTTACCCGGTGAAACGGCTATTGTTTATACAGTTAATGGGATGAGTGAATGTAGTGTATCCGATAGTGCATTTTATAAAAAAGCTATCGCGCTGGATTTGGTTTCTATAGGTGATTTTATAAAATTGCAGGGATATGTGAAATACAGCACCTGGGATATATGGAGAAATGTCCCGCATGTATGGGTGATAATTATTATCGGATTGCTTGTGCTCGTATTGGTAGGAGGATATACTTTTCTAAATTGGCGTAAATGGAAGGCCTTCTCTCAATTGAAATACATAGAAAAGTGTTCTCCAAATGATAAATGTATAAAAGAGAACCTGTTTTTTAATGAGATAACGAAAGAACTTCGATATAACGAAAACCGGATTTCTCTAGCGAAGAGGTCTGCGGAATTGCTGGCTTATCTTTTCAAAGGAGAGGATTGGTTTCAATCCTATGAAGATATCAAGAAGGATGTTTGGGGGAATGATGATACATCGAATGATGCAGTGCGTAATGCAGCCAACCGTTTAAATAATGAATTGGAGGGTTACGGATTGTATGTGGAAAAGTTGACAAAAAAAGGACTTAGAATCTGTATCTGCAGCGATAATTGAACTTAAGATTATATCAGAAAGCGGAGTATATTGGTTTGAAATATTTACGAATAGATATATAATGTCGTCTATTTGTGTCAAACGGATTTTAAATCCTCAAAATCACTTACGTGTATATTGTCCGGAATAACTGTTTTAGAGAACTTTCTAATACATTATTTAACAAATGCCTTTCTGATTCCCGATTTTTTCGTCCAATTGAATTTAGTTTAAATAAAAATCCATCTCGTTTTAAACGAATTTTTTTTCATTTTAAATGAAATGGGGGCTCGATTAAGCAGAAAAAAGTGTTAAATATGCTTTATTCCTGATGGGTTTGTTCATTTTGTTGTCTCTTATTTTATGTTTTTGGGCATGTTTCTTCTACGGATGATGTCCTGGAGTTGACTGAAATTATCTTTTGTGTATCTTGTGAAAAGTGATATTTAAGAATAAATAGCTGTCATATATTGAATGTCTCTATTAAAAAGAAGTCTTTATTCTTCTAGGCTGATTCAATTTGATAAAATCCAATATCTGGAGAATCGTATAAAATTGCCTGTGTATGTTCCCGGGTCTTATATTCAAGTAATGAAATACTTAAATTGTCATTTTGATATTTTGTTATGATAACCTTAACAACTCCGGCAAATAATTTGTTTTATATAATATGACCGGAAGTTATGAATTTAAATAGGATGTCGAATATTATATTGTAAACAAATATGAGCTTGAAAGAATCGTACTGGAAATATTCCCTGATTACTATTATCGTGGTGATGGGAATCATACTTTTTATTGAATTTACTCCGTTCCTGGGAGGTATATTAGGAGCATTCACCATCTATATTTTATTGAGAAAACAATTGCAATACCTGACGGAAAAGAAACGTCTGAATCGTAGCCTGGTAGCTATCCTGTTGTTGCTGGAGACTATTTTATGCTTTCTTATTCCGTTATCCCTGGCTGTCTGGCTATTTGTCAATAAGTTACAGAATATAAACCTGAATCCTTCCGAACTGGTCAGTTCTTTTGAACATATCGCTGATCTGATCCGGCAGAAAACAGGTTATGACTTGCTGGAAAAGGATAACATAGCATCCATCGTGTCGGTGTTGCCTAAAATCGGCCAGGCTTTGATGGGAGGGATCAGCGGCTTTGCCGTGAACATTGCTGTTCTTGTTCTTATTCTTTACTTTATGCTGATCGGAGGAAGTAAGATGGAGACATATATTTATGATATCCTTCCTTTCAGTAAAGAAAATAAACGCGAAGTATTGAAAGAGATCAACATGATCGTAACTTCCAATGCGATCGGTATTCCTTTGCTGGCTATTATTCAAGGTGCTATTGCGATGGTCGGGTATTGGATATTTAATGCGCCGAGTCCGTTCCTGTTCGGTTTTCTAACCTGTTTTGCGACTATTATACCGGTGGTTGGAACGGCTTTGGTCTGGTTGCCGCTTGTCGTTTATATGGCTTTGACCGGAGACTGGGTGAATAGTCTGGGATTGGTAGCCTATGCGTTGATCGTTATAACGAATGTAGACAATCTGATACGTTTCGTCCTTCAGAAGAAAATGGCGGATACTCATCCGTTGATTACCATTTTCGGCGTAATCATCGGACTGTCTTTGTTTGGTTTTATGGGGATTATATTCGGACCGCTCCTGATCTCTGTCTTTATACTTTGCTTCAGCATGTTTAAGAAAGAATACTTGGACAAAGATAGTTGACAGTTGACAAGTGACAGTTGACAGTTATTTCGGCTTTCAGCCGATTTATAGAGCGCGAAGCTAAACTGTCACTTGTCAACTGTCATCTGTCAACTGAAAAACAACGAGCCGTTTTAATAACTGAACGGGGTCATTTTCGCGTACGCTTTATAATCTTTGATCATTCCGGGATAACCCTCTTCTGCACGGGGCAGGTAACGGAATCCGGATATTGTTACGTTTTCACGCAGATCGATAACCACTTGATGAGGATATTTTGCCCCTCTGGCTGTGCTCCAGTAAGTTGACTCTTGTAAATCGAATATCTTATCTGCTGTAAAATTTCCGCCGGATGTCTCTTCGCTATCCGCATAAGCAATTTTCCAATGCTGGCGGGAGAGTGGTTTACCGTTTTCATCCAGCAAATAAAATTCGGCAAGAGCGGCATTATCTTTTCCGTCTTGTGCGTTCATTGCTTCCAGGCAGAAGTGACGTGCTTGAACAGGTACATCGAATTTTACTTCCTGCCAGCCGTTACCGGCTTTTAAAGATCCTTGTCCGACAGGTTTTTCGTTTTTCAGGTTCAGAACTTCTCCTTCTTTACGGTTGGTAAGTGGCGATTCCGGGCGTAACATATCGAGGATCGGAGTTTTCAAACCTTTAATAGTCGCTTTTTCAGGCCCTTTCAGGTCGAGGACGATAATTTCATTTTCCCCTTTTTTAAGCCAGCATCCCGGCATGAATAAAGTTTGCTGGGGACCTATTTCCCAAAAACGTCCCATGGCCTTTCCGTTAACCCATACCATTCCTTTTCCCCATGTCTGCATGTCCAGGAATACGTCGCCGGGAGATTCGATATTGAAAGTGGCACGGTAGTAAGCAGGACCGTCTACCTTTGTTCCGGGTACATATTTTTTATTTTCTGCAAATGAATAATCCACAGGCAAGTTGTAAATCTGCCAATCTTTTAATTCATCCGTAGAAGACTCGGTGATAAGTGCCACTTTGTTTGTGATACCTTTCCGGTCATGGATCGCTTTGTCGAAATTAACACGTCCCATTGCTTCGATAAGGATGTCCAATTGAGCTCCGGCAGTGGTAGCCGGTAATTTGATCGTGAATTCTCCGCGACGACGGTCCAGACGACCGATCAATTTGCCGTTTATGAAAACCTGTGCCCAGTCGTGTACCTCGTCTATCAATAAGGTCGTGCCTGCTTTGACGGCCGGTAAGGTCGTACGGTACAGGATGCTGCCCCAACCCTGGTCGAATTGTTCCATCGGTTTGATGTCGTGGCTGGTTTTGGGTTCCGGTAAATTATCAAAAACTAAAGCCGTTTCTTTTAGTTCGAATTCCGGGATTTCAATAACCGGGAATGCTTCCGGAATATCGGACTGTACTTCTCCCGGTTCCATATAATTTGCCATAAATTCGCGTAACTTGTAATATTTGGGAGTGGCCCAGCCGGCCTCACTGATCGGAGCATCGTAATCATACGAACTGCACATGGCCGAGTAGGCAGGGCTGTTCGCACCTCCCCAATGTCCGAATGTCGTACCTCCGTGCGTCATATATAAGGAAAAAGAGATATTGCGGTCCAGCATATCTTTCAGACCGGCGATCATTGTTTCCGCATCGCGTGTCTCATGTTTTCTTCCCCAGTGGTCGAACCAACCGCTCCAGAATTCACTGCACATTAACGGTGTGTTCGGGCGGACTTCCTTCAGTTTTTTGAATTGTTCCTCGATATTGGCTCCTGTACCGAAGTTGACGGTCCAGACCAGATCGTCGAGTGCATTGTTCAGGAAATTGGAACTCCAGTCACATTGGAATAGTGGCACATCTGTGAACCCGGCCTCACGCAGAATATCGCGGTTCTTGGCTATATAAGACTTATCCGTTGCGTATGAGCCGTATTCGTTCTCGACCTGTACCATAATAATATTACCGCCTCGTGTGATCTGCATATCGGCCAGTTGTTTTCCGATCTCATTCATATAGATACGTGTACGTTCAATAAAATAGGGATCGTTGGTACGCAGTTGTATGTCTTCTTTTTTAAGTAACCACCAGGGCAGTCCCCCCATTTCCCATTCAGAACAAACGTACGGGCCGGGACGGAGCATGATATACATACCCTGTTTCTGTGCCAGGCGGCAGAATGCCGCAATATCGTTTTGTCCGCTGAAATCAAATTCTCCGGGTTTCTGTTCATGGATATTCCAGAAAGCATAAATACAGATGGTGTTCATGCCCAGAGCTTTGCACATCTGTATGCGATGTTCCCAATATTCTACGGGGATTCGGGTGTAATGAATTTCGGCAGCCTTTATAACGAACGGCTTTCCATCCAGCAGGAATGTTTTGTCTCCGATTTCAAAGGAGCTGTTACCACCGGATTGGTTTTTGCATCCGGACAGTACGCAAATTAACATGAACATTAGAAATGTTACGGTCTTCATAAGGTGATTCATGATAAAAATTAAGTTTATAAATATTTTCCGATGGTAAAAGTAGGTAAAAAAAGAAAGATCAGAGGCATAATAATCGGTCATATTAGGCTAAAATCGGTTCTATTTATCTGAATTTATGTACCTTTGCGGCATAATTCAAGTAAACGTTGAACAAAAATGAAGAAGTTAATAGTAATTCCGTTGGTTGCTGCCGGTATGATGGCAATGACGGGGTGCAGTAAATCACCTGTGAAGGAAACTGCAAAAGTGGACGCTATCAATCTGGCAAATCTGGACACAACAGTAGCTCCCGGTACTGATTTTTATGAGTATGCCTGTGGAGGATGGATAAAGAACAATCCTCTTAAACCGGAGTATTCACGCTTTGGAACATTCGACCAGCTGAATGAAGATAATCAGGAACAATTACGTACTCTTATCAATGAATTAGGAACAACTCCGCAGGAAGCCGGAAGTGTTGCCCAGAAAATCGGTATGTTGTATGCAATGGGTCTCGACAGTATCAAGTTGAATAAGGACGGAATGGCCCCTGTCAAAGAACAGCTGGAAGCTATCCAACGCCTGGGAACAAAAGCAGATGTTGCTAAAATGGTCGCAGTTCTGCATAAAGAGGGAATGGCTCCTTTCTTTGCTTTGTTTGTCGATGCCGATGAAAAGAACAGTTCGATGAATATCGTTCAAATGTATCAAGCCGGTTTAGGCATGGGCGACCGCGATTATTACCTGCTTGACGATGAGGCAACGGTGAAGGTCCGTGATGCTTATAAGCAATTCATCAAACAACTGTTTACTTTGACCGGAGCATCTCCGGAACAGGCAGATGCAGCAGTAAATGCTGTGATGAAAATAGAAACCGGCATTGCTGAAATTTCTTTTAGCCGTGAGGATCTCCGCGATACACAGAAGAATTATAATAAGATCAAACTGGAAGAATTTAAGGCCAGGAACAATCCTTTGGACTGGGATGTCTATTTCGAGAGCATGGGTTTGATGGAAATAGAATATCTGGATGCCAAACAGCTTCCGTTCTATGATGCATTGGGTGAATTTATGAAAAATGTATCCATTGACGAACAAAAATATTATCTGGCATTCAACTTGCTGAATGCGGGAGCACCCTACCTGAGCGATGATTTTGTATCTGCCGAATTTGATTTTTATGGAAAAATAATGTCAGGAAAACAGGAGCAGAAGCCTCGTTGGAAACGCTCTTTGTCAACAGTGAATGATGCTTTGGGTGAGGCTGTAGGCCAAATGTATGTTACTAAATACTTCCCGGCTTCTTCCAAGGAGAAGATGTTGGAATTGGTAGGTAATTTACAGAAAGCTTTGTCGGAACGTATTGCCGGTCTTGAATGGATGAGCGATGAGACGAAGGTGAAAGCACAGGAAAAACTGTCTGCTTTTGTCGTAAAGATCGGTTATCCGGATAAATGGCGCGATTATACGGCTCTGGAGATCAAAGACGATTCTTACTGGGCAAATGTATGCCGTTCAAATATCTTTGAAATGGATTATATGTTGCAACAGGCTGGAAAGCCGGTCGACAAAGCTCGCTGGGGAATGACTCCGCAGACAGTGAATGCTTATTATAATCCGACAACAAATGAAATCTGTTTCCCTGCCGCTATCCTGCAACCTCCTTTCTTCAATCCGGAAGCCGACGATGCTGTCAATTATGGAGCTATCGGTGTGGTGATCGGTCATGAAATGACACATGGATTTGACGACCAGGGACGTAATTACGATAAAGACGGTAACCTGACCGACTGGTGGACTCCGGAAGATGCTGTACGGTTTACAGAACGTGCCGACCGTTTGGTACAACAATACGACAATATCATCGTCGTAGACAGTGTTCATGCCAATGGACGTTATACTTTAGGGGAAAACATCGCCGATCAGGGTGGTCTGCTAGTTTCGCATCTGGCTTATCTGAATTCATTGAAAGGAAAAGAAACTCCGGCTCCGATCGACGGGTTTACAAACGAACAACGTTTCTATCTGGGATATGCAACCCTCTGGGGGCAGAATATCCGTCCGGAAGAGATCCTGCGCCTGACTAAGATCGACCCGCATTCTTTGGGTAAATGGCGTGTAAATGCAGCTTTACGTAATATCGATACTTTCTATTCTGCATTCGATATTAAAGAAGGCGATCCGATGTATATGATGCCGGCTGAACGGGTAGTGATCTGGTAACACTGATATATAAAAGTAGAAAAGGGGATGATCTTATGCAGATTATCCCCTTTTTTATATCAGGAAAATATTCTCTTATGCAAATATGAATTTCAATAAGAACAGGACAGCCAGTATATACATCGTAATACTGATATCCTTGTGCTTACCGCAGAATAATTTTATCAGCACGTAGCAAAGCAACCCTAACACCATTCCGTCGGCGATGGAGTAGGTAAGAACCATCATTATAATGGTAATGAAAGCCGGAAGCGCTTCCGACATATCTTCCATATCTATCTTGGAGATCGAATCCATCATGAAGACGCCGACAAGGACTAAAGCCCCGCTTGTTGCCGCACTGGGAATAAGCAGGAACAACGGTGCAAAAAACAACGCCAGGATAAACAGTAAACCTGTTACCAGGGATGTGAAACCGGACCGGCCGCCTTCTGCGATACCTGAGGCACTTTCCACATACGTTGTAATGGTAGAGCTACCCATCATCGCCCCGATAGTAGTACCTATCGCATCAGACATCATCGCCTCTTTCACATGTGGGATATGTCCGTCTTCTCCCATAATCCCGGTCTTGGAAGCCAAACCGACCAATGTTCCTACCGTATCGAATATATTCATGAACAATAGAGTAAAGATCACGACTGCCATATCCAACGTGAAGAACTCGGAAAAATCGAATTTGCAGAAGGTTGGCTCCATCGAATGAGGCGTGGAAACAGGAAGGAACCCCTCCGGTATTTCCGTCACCCCGAGTGGTATGCCGATCAGGGTACAAATCAGGATACTGTAGAACAAGGCCCCTTTTACCTTCTTGACAATCAGTATGCCACTTAATAATATACCGACCATCGCCAGGATAGAAGATGGTGTAAAAGCCCCGAACATCACGAAGGTTGCCGGGTTTGACTCGATGATCCCTGCATTTTTCAATCCTATGAAAGCGATGAATATACCGATCCCCGATGATATAGCATAACGCAGATTCATGGGGATGCTATTGAGTATAAGCTCCCGGATATTAAGAAAGGTAATAAGGATAAATATCACGCCCTCTACAAACATGGCTGTCATGGCTGTCTGCCAGGTATACCCCATCCCCTGAACCAAAGTGAATGCAAAAAAGCGTTCAATGCCATGCTCGGAGCTTGTGCGAACGGTAGTTTTGCCATGAAAGCAAGGAGAAGCGTCGCTATGGCGGAGGCTAATGCCGTAGCTGTGAAAACCGCACCTTTATCCATGCCGGTTGTACCGAGGATAGACGGATTGACAGCCAGGATATAACTCATTGTAAGGAATGTAGTAATGCCGGCAATGACTTCCGTACGGATTGTCATGGTCTGTTTATCAAACCCTAATAGTTTTTGTATCATACAACTTTATTTAATCGAATGTCCATTTTACAGCGAGTGTGGGAATGGTATAAAAGCCGTTCCGTCCTCCGAAATTATGGCTTAACTCGACTTCGCTACCAACACTCAACTTAAATTTATCATCTATCCCTTTTATCTTGTTGAGGTTTACCCATATCTGAGGCTCAGACAGGAAGATGAAGTTTCCGTGATCGTTCTTTTCCCGCCACCAATCGGCAAAGCCGCTGAAAGTGCACAATCCGTTCTTCGCAAAATGAAGATACCAGGTTGTTGTCAACTGGAAGTTATTGGGTGTTTTATGTTTCTGGATATATTTATACATAGCAGTGAAGGTGATCCCCCTGCTGAAATCCTTACTGTTATAAGTATAAGTCGCACCACCCAGATAGGCGTTATTATAGGAGGCTCCTTTCATCAAACCGCCATTATACTCTAAATGGACAGAGAAAGGCGGTTTCCAGAAACTCAGTTCGCGGGCAATCTCCCAGTAAGCTGATGCTACTCCGCTGCTTTTATAATCCATATCCACGAAGAAGTAAGTACTTCCCCATTTATCAGGTTTGAACATTTCCACTGTGGAGGTCAATGCCGGACGTCCGTCCAGGTCCTTGTCATAGAGGGCTCCTCCAAAATCATAATGTAACTGAATGTTTTGTGCTTTCCCACAGAAAACAGCAAGCAATAAAATCGTCAGGGTAAAAAACTTTCTCATGCTGATCGTTTAAAATAATATGTATGGAAGCCACAAAGGTATAAAAAAAGCAAGACCTTCAAAGAGCCCTGCTTTTACATTGTCAGATCAGATCCCTGAGCAACCAGGCCAGGTAACATAGATACATTACTATCAGTGCCCATCCTTCGGCTCGGGATATTTTTTGTCCGCTTTTTGCCAGTGGAAGCAGGAGTAGGGACAGTCCCAGCATGACCAGCAAATCGATGTAATTCACGTTTTTTGCTACAATGGGATTGACCACCGAACTGGTACCTGCGATCGCCAGGATATTGAATAAGTTGGAACCTACGATATTTCCGATCGCAATATCCGGGTTCTTCTTGAGTGCCGAGACGACCGATGTGGCCAGTTCCGGCAAGCTTGTGCCCGCAGCGACAATTGTCAGTCCGATCACAGCTTCGCTGACACCTAACTCCTGAGCGATTGAAACGGCATTATCGACGAGTAGGTTGGAGGCAAATATCAGGATAACCAATCCGCCTCCAATATACAGGACATCTTTATACCAGGGTTCAGGTTGTTTTTCCAGTTCTCCGGTTTGTTCCTCTATTTTCTTTTCGTGTTTTCGTGAGTAATACAGGCTGAATACTGTATAGATAATGATACCGGCTAAGAACAGGCAACCTTCCAGTCTGTTGAGAGTCCCGTTCCAAAAGAGGAGGGTGAAAACAACAGTTGCGGCGATCAGGATAGGAATGTCCAGACGGGTGAGTTGGCGTTTGGCTTGTAAGGGATGGATGGCGGCGGAAATACCGAGAATGACGGCTATATTGAAAATGTTGGAACCGATAATATTTCCGACAGCTATATCTCCCTGTCCGGACAAGGAGGCATTCAGACTGACTACCAATTCCGGAGCACTGGTCCCGAATGCAACGATCGTAAGTCCGATCACCAGATTGGATATTCTGGCTTTCAGCGCTAATTCCGTACTCCCTTTTACCAACCAGCCTGCTCCGATATAGAGAGCAAACAATGAAAGAATTAATAATGTAACGCTTGTTATCATGGCTGCAAATTTACGAATCTTTTATTACAATGTCCGGCTTCCTGTTGCCCAATAATCAATGATTATCGTAACCAAGTAAACAGCAAGTTATTTTTTAGGCAGAAAAACGTACCTTGGATAACCCCGGAATCACTTCGGAGTAACAGCAGGAAGCAACTAGACATTTAGTTAGGGTTGTTAGGAATATTCGTATTAGTGATTTAATATTCGTATTCTTCCTTTGGCTCTTTGGCAGCCTGTCTCAATTGTATGCCACGAAGTATGACCATACCGACTGTCAGTAGCCCTAATGCTCCCATTGTTACATCTTTCGCAATTATATTTTCAAAATCGGTTGTACCGATCAAAACCAATATGATAAACGATACCATCATGACAGCGTCTACCAAATCTTTATTTATCTTCATTTTATAAACTTTTTAAAGGTTACTTTTGTTCAACTATCTTCACTTTTTTTCTTCAATGGCAGCTTCTTCAGTAGAACCAGAGTTGCTCAGACCCTTCATTATACCGAATAAACCATACCCTAAAGCAAACATTACTACTAATAACTTCAGATAGTCATTAGGAATGATGGAACTACAAGCTAATACGCAACCGATGATTGTGATAATAACAGACAGATAAATACGGCTTTTATTTGATTTTTTAGTAGACATAATGTTTTAATTTTTAAATGAATAAATACTATTTGTGATTTGTACATCCTGAAATGAACGGGTGTACGATGATTTTACGGATTAATGGGTCCGCAAAATAACAGGTGTAGTGATAGTCACTACACATAAGTACGTAATTATCCTTTAAAAATTAAATAATGAGTTTCCGTAAGGCGAACACATGTTGTGCCATACGGCAAAATAGGGTAGACAGATTTACGGTTTGACATTCCGATACATTTTCCAACACTTTTCGTTGTGCATTCATTTCTTTCAGGCGAATATCCTGAAGCACTTTCTCTGCTATTTTCAGCGTGCGTAAATGAAATGTATTATTTGTCAACTGGACGGTTCTGCGTGCAGTCAGACCTTTGCTTTCTTTGAGGTCTGTGCTCAATACAGTAAGATAGTATTGTACATCGGCAGAACTTTTTTCTTTCATGACTGCTTCTTTTTTAGACACAGCAATATCGTTGCTTCCATTCTCCTCTTGTGGAGAGAAAAGCAAGATGCCGAAAAGCAGAGTCAGTATGAACAGAAAATTTTTCATGCTGCAAAGATATACGAATTCTTAATAAAATAACAAATCATTGTAGTTTTTGTTTATACTTTTGCCTGTTAATATGAACGAGAGAAGATGAAAGAGAAGAAGAGCCTTTTGAAATCATGGGTGGAAGCGGCACGTCCGAAAACACTGCCTGCATCGTTAAGTCCGGTGTTATTGGCTTGTGTTTTAGCCTGGTGTGAGGGAGTATTCCGGTTAGTACCGGCTTTTTTATGTTTTGGTGTTGCTTTGTTGGCACAGATAGCCAGTAATTTTGCAAACGATTACTTCGATTTTAAAAAGGGAGCGGATAAGGAAGATCGTCTGGGACCTGAACGTGCGGTTGCCCAGGGATGGATCACTCCGAAGGCGATGCTGAAGGCTACCTTTATAACATTGGGGTTGTCTTGCTTATGCGGCTGTATGCTTTTATTTTATGCCGGTTGGGAACTGATCCCTGTCGGGATTGCTATCGCTATTTGCGTGTTAGCCTATTCTGCCGGACCTTTTCCTTTGGCGTATAACGGGCTGGGAGATGTTTGTGTGGTCTTATTTTACGGGGTTATTCCGGTGTGCTTCACTTATTACGTGCAGGCATTGTCGTTCTCTTTGTTATCGTTCCTTTTATCATTATCGGTCGGATTACTATCCACAAATATTCTGATTGTGAATAATTACCGTGACTATGCACAGGATAAGGCAGCCCGGAAACGGACTACGATCGTCTTGTTTGGACGTGGCTTCGGTCGGATATTCTATCTGTTGAACGGGGCGGTCGCCCTTATACTCGCAATGCCGCTCTTGTTTGATGCCCCGTGGTGGATCTTGTTTCTGTTCGCTGCCTTTTTCGCCCTTTTCTATGCGACTTGGCGTGAACTCTACCGTTTTGAAGGGCGTGAGCTCAACAAAACATTGGGACATACGGCGCGGAATGTCTTCATCTTTACTCTTCTGCTATCGGTATTGTTGATCCGGACCTGTTTGGTATAAGCTTTACATAAATAGCATAATGATCAACTGAGCCGATATCACCCGGATGAACATGGAAAGGGGATAGACAGTCGCATAGGCCACCGAAGGCTCATCGCCTTCGACCGTTGTATTGGCATAGGTTAGTGCCATCGGATTTGCCATACTACCGCAGAGCATTCCTACGTTATGGGCATAATCGAGTTTAAGGAACTGGGAAGCGATGAAACCGACTATCAGAACAGGTACGATTGTCAGCAGGAACCCCAGACCTACCCAAAGCAGCCCCTCTGCCCGGAATACCGTCTCAAAGAAGTGGGCACCCGAGTCTATACCCAGTCCTGCCAGATAGATTACGATACCTAGCTGACGCAGCATCAGATTGGCACTCATTGTCGTATAGGTGGTCAGATGGAAACGCGGACCGAAGGCTCCCATCAGGATGCCGACAATGATCGGACCACCGGCAATACCCAGTTTGATCGGTGTATTCATGCCCGGCAGCATAATTGGCAAAGAACCTAACAGGACTCCCAGCGAGATACCGATAAATACGGCTAACAGATTCGGATTATCCAGGCGTTTGATCTCATCACCGAGGATTTTACCGACATTGTTTATCGCATTTTTTTCTCCGACGATCGTCAGGCGGTCGCCTATCTGTAAATGAAGGGCAGAGTCTGCAACCAGGTCGATACCGGCACGGTTTACGCGGGTAATATTGATTCCATACAGGTTACGCAGGCGGAGTGATCCGAGTTTTACCCCGTTCACGCGGTTACGGGTGACGACGATACGGCGGGAAATCAGTTGCGAGTCGATTGCATTCCAGTCGATATCTTCCTTGTTCCAGTCGACATTCTCTTGTTCCCCGAAAAGAACTTTGATCGTTTCTACGTCCGATTTATGGGAGATGATAAGCAAATGGTCGTCTTCACGAAGTATGGTGTCGGAAGTGGGAATACTGACTTTCCCGTTATGCCATACACGGGAGATAACAAAATGTTTCTCTGTCAGCTTCATGATATCCTTGATACTTTTATCGTAGATAGCAGGATTGCTGATATGGAATTCTGTGATATTGGGTTTCGTGTTGTGTTTCTCCTTATCGTCCGGCAGGTTCTTATTGGCGAACACTTTTCTTAACAGGATGATCGCCATTATAACGCCAACGACTCCTAACGGATAAGCCACGGCACAAGCCAGTGCCATGTCTGTCACTTCCTTGCTGTCCGCAGGGTTTACTTGTAACAGGGCTTGTTGTGCGGCTCCCAGTGCGGGTGTGTTGGTGACTGCTCCACAGAGTAATCCGACCATGTTGGGAAGCGAAACGCCTGTAGTCCAGTGCAGGACAAGTGTCAGTATCAATCCGAGCAGTACCACGCCCAGCCCCATCATGTTCATGGCGACACCGCCTTTTTTCAGAGACGAGAAAAAACCCGGACCGACCTGCAATCCGAGGGAATAGACAAACAGGATCAGACCGAAGCTCTGTGCAAAGTTCAGCATATCCTTATTGACTACAATCCCGAAATGTCCGGCCAAAATCCCGGCGAAGAAAACAAAAGTGATACCCAGTGAGATACCGAATATCTTCTGTCTTCCCAGAAATAACCCCACCGCCGAAACCAGTGAGATCACTATAACAGCCTGCAACATCGTCGGCTCAAAAAAAGCTTCCTGCAACCAATCCATACCAGTGTTATTTGTTGAAGGTACAAAGATAGGGCTTTTTAAGTTAGCTTTCGCTTATAATGAATCTTTTAAAACAGTAAGGGATTTTCCTGTTGTTCTATTTTATTAATAATCAATAAGCGATGCGATGTTATGAACTCTGTTTGCATATTCTGTGTCCGGCAGGCCGGATATATGTGAATTATCTTTTATCTTTGAATACTCATTTGATGAAAATAAGATAAACAAACGATGTCTTTAAAGATCATACATACTGCCGACTGGCATCTCGGGCAGACCTTTTTCGGTTACGACCGGGAGGAGGAACACGATGCTTTTCTGAACTGGCTGGTCGATACCTTGGCGCAGCAGCAGACTGATGTACTGTTGATTGCCGGAGATGTATTCGATGTCGCTAATCCGTCTGCCGCGGCCCAGCGGCGTTTCTTTCATTTCCTGAAAGAGGCGAACCGGCGAAATCCGCACCTGCAAATTGTGGTTGTTGCCGGAAACCATGATTCGGCGGCCCGGTTAGAATCTCCTGTCCCTTTGCTGGAAGAGTTGAATACTTCTATCGTCGGAATTATCCGGCGCACGGAAACCGGAGAGATTGATTTTGACTCCCTGCTGATACCTTTGTATAATAAGGAAAAGAGGCGTGAAGCCTGGTGCCTGGCTGTCCCTTATCTCCGGCAGGGTGATTATCCGGCTTCGGAAGAGACACACGATACCTATATTGCCGGTATAAACCGTATGTACCGGCAACTGTATGATTATGCCGATGGAAAGCGGCAACCGGGCGAAGCCTTGGTCGCTATGGGGCACCTGCATGCAACCGGAGCCGAACTGTCGGAAGACGACCGGAGTGAACGTATCATTATGGGAGGCTTGGAGTCTGTATCTTCCGATACATTCGACGAGGGATTGGCTTATACTGCTCTCGGACATATTCATAAGGCACAGCGTATAGGTGGCCGGGAGAACCTGCGTTATTCCGGTAGTCCGTTACCGATGTCTTTTTCGGAGACAAATTATCGTCATCAGGTTGTTGCCGTTACAATCGATAACGGATGTTTGTCGACGGTCGAACCGGTGCCTGTGCCCTTGCTTGTCGACTTGCACCGGATTCCGGAGCATCCCGTATCCCCGGAAGAAGTAATTGCCCGGCTGGCAGAATTGCCTGTTGCCGAAGAGGAAGAATCCGATAATCCGAGTCGTTGGCCATACGTCGAAGTACGGGTGTTACTGACCGAACCCGACCCGGGATTTCGTCATAGGGTAGAGGAGACGCTTGCCGGTAAGGCGGTTCGTCTGACTTCTATCGTTCCTTCTTACCCGAAACGGGAGGGGGAAGATACGGTCCGTCCGTTGTCTTACGGCGACCTGCAACGGATTGCCCCGCTGGATATGCTGAGACATGCTTTTACCAGTAAGTATGGCGGGGAGTTGCCGGAGGATATCGAATCATTGTTCAACGATGTAATGCGGGAGGTCTCTCTATGAAAGTATTAGCGATAAGGGGCCGTAACCTGGCCTCGCTGGAAGGAGAATTTGAAGTCGATTTTACTGTCGAACCTTTGTTGTCTGCCGGGATCTTTGCCATTTCGGGACCGACGGGAGCTGGAAAATCTACCATATTGGATGCCATGTGCCTCGCTTTATTTGCCCGTACGCCGCGTACGGATCAGGCAAAAGAGAACAATGTGAAACTACGGGATGTGAATGAGGAAGTACTTCCGCAAAGCGACCCCCGCTTTTTGTTGCGGAGAGGGACGGCTTCCGGTTATGCCGAAGTCGATTTCCTGGCGTTGAACGGACATCGTTACCGTTCGCGCTGGTCGGTTGGACGTGCCCGTGACAAAGAGAACGGACGTTTGCAAAGTCCCCGTGTTGCCTTATATAATATAGATCAGGAAAAGGAGGAGCAGGGGACCCGCTCGGAATTACAATCGCGTGTGGTTGAACTGATCGGCTTGACGTTTGAACAGTTTACCCGCTCTGTCCTGTTGGCACAGAATGATTTTTCTACTTTCCTGAAAGCGGAACAGGGGGAAAAGGCTTCATTGCTCGAAAAGTTGACTGGTACCGAACTTTACTCTTCGGTCTCCCGTCTGATCTTTGAAAAGAATGCTGTTGCCAAAGAGGCTTATGATAAGATACAAGCCCGTATCCAGGGCATCGAGTTGCTGACGGAAGAAGCGGAACAAGAGTTGCAAACAGGCCTGAAAGAATCAGAAGCTGCCTTGTCGGATTTGGAAAAGTCGAAAGTCGAACAACAGGCGTTACAGGAAGGGGTTAAAGCCACCGGGCAACAGATCGCTACCCGTCAGGTACAACAAAAGGAGGCTGCCGGTAAACTGCTCCGGGCAACGGAACTTCTGAATACTGCCCGTAAAGAATATGAACAAGGTATTCAGGATGAACAGCGTTCGGATGCTGATTTCAAAGCTTTGCAGCAGGAGTTGCAACAGGCTCGCAGATTGGATGTCCGGTTAGATGAAGCTATCCGTTCCGTCAAAGATACGGAGACTCGTCTTCGGGATGCGCTTCAACGGAAAAAGGAAGGTGAGGATAAATTGAAAGCCGCCCGGACCAGACAGGAGCATGGCATGGCAGAGATCACCCGTTTGACCGACTGGCGGAAACGATATGAGCGTAAAGAGAGTATCGCGGAACAACTTTCTGCTTTATTACTGCATCTGGATACAGCTTCCGGCGCACGGCAAACCATTGAGAAATCGACAAAGACGATAGAGAGCATTAAACAAACGGCCTCCCGCCTGGTTGTCCAGTTGGAGACAGTTCAGAGGACAGGCGGAAATAAGCAGGTAGCTCTCCGGAAAACGGAGGAAGCTATCGGCAAACAGGAACAAGAACTGAAATCGCAGGATATGGAGATCCTCGATAAACAGATAGAGTCGGTTCGTGTGGAGCGCGAAAATCTGTTGATCGAACAGGCACGGCAAACGGCCAGCGGCGATATCATGGAGTTACGGAAAAAACTGCAGGAAGGTAGTCCCTGTCCGGTATGTGGAAGCCTGCATCATCCTGCTGTGACACATGCTGCCGTATCTGAAATGCCGAAGTTGATCGCTGCTTTGACTTTGCAACTTCAGCAGTTGACGGCTCGTAAAGCGGCTTATGGAGCAGGTGAAAAGCAGCTGAATCAATTACGTCAGCAGCTTTTGCAACTCCATAAGGAACTGACCGAGGCTGAACAATCCCGTACGGATATTCTGGGACGACAGAAACTGGCTGAAACCCAGATCACCCGCGAAGAGTCCATCTGTGCGGAGAGCAAGGAAACACTCAATAAATCCCTCTCTGCCGCAAACCGGCTTTTCGGGAATGATGAATGGCAGAAAGCATGGTTACAGGACCCGGATTCTTTCCGGGAAACATTAACGACTTTTGCTTGTCAATGGCATGAAAATACGGAGAAGTTACAGCAACTGCAACGGGAGCAAAGCGCTCAGAAAGCCGAGTGCGAATCGTATGCTTCTTTTCTTCCTTCATTGATCAGGGAGACGGAGGAGGCTACCTTACGGCATGAGAAAAACCGAACGGAGTTGTCCGCACTACAGGCGGAACGTTCAAAACTCTTGTCCGGTAAACCTGCCGATCAGGTTGAACAGGAGTATAACCTTCGTAAAGAAGAATTAAAAGAACGTTTGAAACGTCTGCAAACCGTCCAGACTGAACAATCGGGTATTGCCGATCAGTTGAAAGGTATTTCCGACCAGATCGCCCGTGATCTGGAAAAAGCATCGGAGGATTTGTTGCTTCGTCAGAAAGCGTTGTCCGACTGGTCCGAATCCTGGAATGAGAAACACGGAGGGGAGTCCCTGGATGCTTTATTGGCTCGTGTCACCCAAGAGAAAAATGAGTATGCTTTCCGTCTCCGCTCCAATGCAGAGAACAAACAAAAAATAGCCAGTCAGCAAAAAGAACTGGAGGCATGCCGTGTACAGAGTGAACGTTGGGCGAAACTGAATGACCTGGCGGGTTCTGCGGATGGAGCCAAGTTCCGCCGTATTGCGCAGGGTTATACACTGGATGTCTTGCTTAATTATGCCAATGTCCAGTTACGTGACCTGAGCCGTCGGTATCGTTTGGAGAGGGTACCCGAAACGTTGGCCTTGCAGGTGATCGACCGTGATATGTGCGATGAAATACGTACGGTACATAGTCTGTCAGGCGGGGAGTCATTTCTGGTTTCGCTGGCGCTGGCATTGGGGTTATCTTCTTTATCTTCAAACCGGATGAAGGTAGAAAGTCTCTTTATCGATGAAGGTTTCGGATCTTTGGATGCCGATACGTTACGTATTGCTATGGATGCATTGGAAAGCCTGCGTACCCAGGGTCGTAAAATCGGTGTGATTTCACATGTGCAGGAGATGACGGAGCGTATTCCGGTACAGATCCGCGTGAATCGGGCAGGGAATGGAAGGAGTTATCTGGAAGTCGTATAGAAAGATTGAGGTAATAAAACAAAAGGATGTGGTATGCGCCACATCCTTTTGTTTTATTTAGATAAGATAAATTCTTTTACTGTAGATCAAGACCTAGATCGAACGTCTCCGTAGCATCCCAATTGCTGCTGATCGCAGTTAACAACATACCTGCCATAGCGGCTTCTGCCGGAATGACGCCTGCTGCACTCAGCATATTCCATAGGTTCTGCAAATCAGAAGATCCGCTACGCATTTTCATAATTGGGGTTAATGTTGCTTTATCGAGATAAATATAAGTATGACCATTCGCTGTTTTTACATTCATAGGAATCCCGTTAATAGTCCAATTCTGTAATAAAGCAATGGTTTCATCACTCACCGGAATCTCGCTAACACCAAGTAAACCAGCCAATATCTGTTTTAATTGAGCGGGTTCGCTTGTTAATACAGAGTTGATGATGGCAGACATGCCTTCTGCGTTGCTTCCCATTACTTGTCCTATGATGTTTCCTAGATCAAGCTTTGTATAGAATTTGCCATCTTTATGATACCAGTAGGCCAGGTGTTTAGGAGCTTCTTCCCAACCGGAAGTAGGGAAAAGTGCTTCTGCTATTTCTTTTTCAGGAGACTGGAAAATCCAGTTCGTTTCGAATTGAACCCCTTTCCCTTTTACATATTCGGCTGTGATTGTTCCGTCTGCACCTAAAGTAACAGAATTTAATACCTGTGGAAGTAATACGCCGAACAATCCTCTGAACATGGCTCCGTAAGAAGTACCGTAATCGGAAGAAGAAGTCACGCAAACATAGTTTACATAACCTGCACCGGATAGAACGGCGCTAGGATTTGTATGTCCGTTATATTCAAGTTCTCCTGTGGTATAGTCTGCCAGATTATATTTTTTTGCCCATCCGTTCGGATCATTCATAACCACAGTCAGTTTTAACGTCATAACCTCATCTTTTACAGAGCCGGTATATTCGACGTTTGCATTGGTTGTAGTCGCTGTCCCGGAAAATTCGCCTTTGGTAACAGCTATGTCAGAGATTGTCGTTTCGTTTTCACCCGGGATTACATTCTTTAGTAAAAGACTGCCGTTTGTTCCGTTTGTTGCTGAAAATTTCACTTCTTTTCCTGTCAGAGTCGTTTCACCGTATGAGAATGTCAGCTTTTCTCCGTTGTAATCGCCGACTACCTGTTCCCAGCTATTATCTACTTCTTCTTCTTTCTTCTCATCATCGTCATCGCTACATGCTGTAAATAAACTGATAGAACAAATCAGTGTAAGTAGATACAGTAATTTTTTGCTCATAATAAATTCGTTTAATTAATTATAAAATAAAGTTCATCAAAAACATGACAAATTAACAGCTTTCTTTATTATCTGGCAATGGCTATTTTGAAGAATGAGTGTTCCAAATTTAAGATTTAAGAAATAGTGCTTGTCCTGCGGTTTATTTCATATAGACCTTTCAGCTTTCAGCTGTTTTCAGAATGTTGATTTACAATCGTTTTGACCTGAAAGGAAACAATGCATATTCTGATGAAAATACTTAAGTATTTGTCTACAAAAACATAAGTATTTAGATCACAAAACATAAGTCTTTGAATGTAAAACATATATGTTTCTCGCTGCCTGCCGGAAATGGTTCCGGTGCCTGTCGATGAATGTACGGATAGTTTTCCGTTTGAAAAAAAACAGCCTTCAGGTATCTAGCTTTGAATAACAATGCTTAACGATGTCCTGAAGGCTGAAGGGTACTTTGAATTATACTGTAGTGATGTGCTTTTAATCTTCTATGATAATACGGAATCCGACATTGAACGGACGTTGCCACGGATAGTAAGCCTTACGGATAGCCGAAGTGGAATACTTCGGACGTTCGCGCCACGAACCGCCGCGTACGACTTTCTGTTCTGCTTTCACTTTCTCTGCTTTTTCTTTAAGCGGATAAGGAACATAGTCGGAACGTGTCCATTCTGCTACATTTCCGTTCATATCATATACACCCCAGGGATTCGGTTTCATCGATGCCACATCTGCGGAGATCAGATGATGGTCGTTTACAGCCAGCTCTTTCGGCAGAAAATCCCAGAATTTACGCATTGGGTCATTCGGGCGCATCGGTTTGGGGTTTACACCGGTAACGGCAAGGTCGACGGTCGTACTGTCTGCCAGGTTTTCATAGGAACCGAAGTCTGCCAGACGGTCTCCAAACCAGAAATCGTTTGCTGATCCGGCACGGGCTGCCCATTCCCATTGTGTTTCGGTAGGGAGGGTGACGTTACATTGATTCTTTTCCCCCAGCTTTTTACAGAAATCGTTTGCTTCATCCCAGCTGATACGTATAACCGGTTGTTTGGGGAGATTGGCAGCATAACCGGGAGTTGTATGGTCTTTCCAGGTCTGACCTATGAAACGGCTGTCGTGTTCGGGAAACAGTGCACCGAACTGTTCGTTCGTGATCTCCGTTGTACTCATCCAGAATCCTTTCCTGACTTGTGTCTTGAAAGCTGGGGAGGCTGACGGATCATTGTTATCACCCATAACAAATGTACCGGCAGGTATCCAGACCATGTCGAGGGTGATACCGGGAGCTACGGTCAGCTGGCGGTTTGCTTTGTTATCTGCCGTCTGCTTCTTTACAGCTTCTTCCCGGCTAAAAGGAAAACCTTTGACTTTGACTGTTTTTATTTTTTTTGCCTCTTTCAAAGAACCGGTTTCTGCGGATGTACTCGCGCCGGTAGTCGCATCGACAACATTGTCTTCTTTGTTTTTTAACCAGGCAGCGTAATCTTTGATTTCCTGTTGCCAGTCAACCCGTACGCCACTGTATTTTTCAGCCAGTTCCATACGGCGTTCTACCTGGTTCTTTGGTGCTTCCTTCTTTAAATCCAATTGAGTGAACGCGCCGAAATAAGGAGCATTCAGATCGATCCAGGTATATAACGTCTTCATATCTTGTTCAGAGATTTTTACACCATGATGACCTGCCTGCAGGATACGGATGAGTTCGCTGTTATTCGCGTAATATTCATACGGACGGAGTACATAAATATCCGATTCCGGTCCCTGGCGGTATACGTATGGATGGAGGTTCAGGTAACTCTGGTCATAAGGACGTTCGAGCTTGGTCAGGACACCTCGTTTGTAAGTGACCATCTGGTCTTTACGGAAGTCCGGCTGAGCTATCGTACCGTTATGACAGGAAACACAGTTACGATCTAACACCGGCTGCACTTCCAGGCGGAAAGTGAACGGCCGGATGCCTCCTTCAGGCATTTTCAACTGATGCGGAGTGATTGTCGAGGCGATCGTACGTTTGGGCATAGCGATTGTATTCTGGTCTTCATGACAGCCCGTACAGGATACGATTTCGCCGGGCATACCCGTCAGCCAGCTTCGCATCCATTGGATAGCAGCTCCGTTTTTGTCCAGCGGCTGGATAGAAACAGGCGTATTGGCCGGTATCTTGAACATGACGGAACCGTCCTCTTCGACCGGAACCGTGCCGAGGATACGTTTGATATCCCATCCGCTCTGGATACCTTGCGCATCGTGGTCGGACGGAGCGAGGATATAAGCATATTCGTAGGCAAAGATACGAAGCGCTTTGATTGTTCCGCGGGGTACTCCCTGCGTTCCTTCCCCTTCATAAATGTCCTGAATGAATACGGTAGCCTCTTTTTCTCCCGGTTTGATCTTGGACGGGATGATAGGGGGCGTTTCCGTTTTCTTCAGAGGAATAGGGGCGGTGAGACCTTCGCCTTCCTGTTCGGCTATCAGGGTCAGGTTATCGAATACGTCCACCAGATAGATTCCCCAAAGTGCATCGGGAGCCGGTTTACAAGCTACCAGGAAATATTTTTCATTCAACGGATAAGGCTTCATGAACTGGGGCCAAACGCCTTCTACGAGTTCATCCTTGATGATCGGGACGATGGGACGTTTGCTGAAAGGGAGTTCCTGTATCATTCCTTTTTCTTCTTTGCGACTCTTGGCCGGATCGAAGATGATCAACCGTCCTGAACGTGAAGTCCCGTGATGTCCGGATATGATGCCGATAAAACGGCTGTTGTATTTGGAAAGCGGTTTCATATCGAACGTACTATTCGGAAAATAAGAACCACTTCCGTATAAGGCTTTATTTTCTGTACCGTCCGGATTCATGTGCATCACGATACGGGAGAAATAATGTGTCAGGTCGGTGTATTCCCAGCGGGTGTACATCAGGCGGCCGTTCGGGATAACGATCGGTGCCCAGTTTCCGTCCTGGTCGAATGTCAACCGGCGTATGTTTTTTGTTTCCGGATCATAAGAGATGAGGTTTGCGACAACATCATCTCCGTGTACACAGGGAACGCCGTTATAACCGATATTGCAGGTGGCTACGACTTTGCCGTCCGGCAGATAGTTGGCATCGCAGAATTCCAGGTCCGGTTCATCGACCGTTATCTTCTGGTGGAGTCCGCTTCCATCTGTGTTCATTTCGTAGATCTGCCATTTCCGGTTTTCGTCGAGAGAAGAAAAGAGCAGTCGGTCGGCATCCCAATGCAGCTGGATATCGGAAATAGGAACATCGGCGTTTGGTTTATAGAGTGTCTTGCTTTGAATTTCTCCGCGCAGATTGGAAAGACGGCAGATTTCAGCGTCATATCCTTTGCGTCTGTTGGAGAAGAGCGAGTTATAGTTGGCGGTAGATGTACCGAGTGACGGTCCCATTGCTTTGCGTGCTTTATCGCCCAGATGATAACGGGCTATCAATAGGTTGTCGACATCCAGAAGGGGATTAGCCAGTATGATTTCCCGTTTGAGAGCGAGTAGTTTTTCTCCCTCGTTAATTGTTTGCAGGCTTGTATCTTTAGCGAGATGTTGGTTTACCTGGGGCAATAGAGATTCCAGCTCTTCTAGTTTCTGATAGAGTCCGGGTGCCTGGTCGCCCAGAGATGATTTTGAATCATCCAGATAAGCGCGAATGGCTTCCGGATTTACCCAGTTGACTTGTTCTTGTAACCGGCTTATTTGTAATGACCGGAGCGAATCTGCTTCGGTTGAAGCTTTACCCAAAATAGGGAAGGTTAACAGGAAAGAGCATAAATATGCTTTATATTTCATGTTCATGATATATTAAAGTTGTTCTATTTCAATTGTACATAACAAATGTATGTCTTAATTGGGTACGGGAACATATAAAATTGTATCAAATGCGATCACTATTATCTCGGATGGTGGAAATGAAGCAGTGGATATGAAAAGAAGAATTAGTTATTTTCCCAGTTTGCCGTTTGATATGAAAGAGGAGAGTAACTAATTCTTCTTTAATAGTAAGAGAAGTATGTGCTACTAATTGCTTAATGAAACTTCGATATAACGGTCATATACATTTCCGTTTTTATGGTGTGAGATTGTGTGTATAACTAAATAACCTCTGTCTGGTATATTTCTAAGTTCATAGGATATAGTATTTCGTTCTACATATTCTGTGGTACAAGTGATACCATTCAAATATGCAAAATCATTTCTTTCACCAATAGCCATTTCTTCTTTCGTGACATAATATCCATGAATATCTGGAACTACTTTGTCTGGAACTTCATAATCATTAAAACGTACTTCGGCTCTGTGGAAATCGAGTCCATCTACATAGACTAAAGGTAAAGATACATAATCGACAGGATCATCAGGAAAAAAAGTGTTATATGCACCTTCTTCTCCACTTTTTGTTTGAAGGTCCGTTTCAACTGGAGTTTTTTCTATGACATCATTATTACAAGATGTAAATGATACAGCAAACATAGTTGCTGCTAATACAAATAAACTTTTTGTTTTCATGTTTGTAATATTCTTTAGAGAAAAGAGATATCCAGTAATTCGGATAGTCTCTTTTCAAATTAGTAGGTATATCTGAATTATCTATCTTCCCAACCTTTGTTCTGAACTAAGTTTGTATTCATAACTAATTCTTCTTTCGGGATAGGCCAGTAGTAACGGTAATCATCCCAAGGTAATGTACCTTTGACTGTGTTTTGGTACGGACTCTTCGGGTAACAGATAATGAATCCGTCTTCATCAGCGAAAACTGTTTTGCCGAGTTCTACTTTTACAGCTGTTTCTGGTTTTGCAGTATGAGTTCCATTATACAGATCTTGTACTGCTTTGAAATTCATTCCTCGCAAAGGAACTGTGAACAACTTTCCGGCTTTCCAGCGCATCAAATCTTCGTAACGATGGTTTTCTATTGCTAATTCAATACGACGTTCACGACGGATTTCACGTAATAACGGACTGACTGTATAATCAAGCTTTTCTGCATATATCTTATCCAGACGAGGGTCGGCTGGTTCCTGACCAACAGTTAATTTAGCTGTCGGATATTTGGAGAAATCAAACCCGGCACGTTCGCGTAAAGCATTAATTGTCAAATCCACATCTGCCTGTGAAAGGGTTCCGCTCAGTTCGTATTTAGCTTCTGCATACATTAACAAAAGTTCTGCATAGCGAAATTCAATAGCTGCTTGAATACCATTAAATAAACGGTTTTCCTCCACAATATCTCCCATCCAGTGTTTGATCACACGGTAGCCAGTCATGGCTGCTCCACTTTTGTTGTATGTTAAATCCGGATAAGTAATGCCATTTTCTTCCAAATCTACAACACCTCCTTGATAGATGGTAACATGTTCGCCTGGACGACAGATTGTTTGTGTTAATCGCGGGTCACGATTTTCTAATTCAATCCATTTTCCATAACCTAGGAAGTTAGGGTTCTTTTCGTAATTGCCTTCACTTCCTCCCGAATAGATCGGGCGACCGTCGATACAAAGATATTCATCAATCAATCCTCTGGTAGCCCCCATTGCTTGGCGATTATCATTGTTCTGATTGAAATAACGCTGGGCGGCGTGTCCGACTTTATTTTCTAAATAATTACGAGCTAAGATAATTTCCGGATTGTCTGATAAATCCACAGTAGAAAACATTTTCCAGTAAGTATCTTTACCGATATTATAAAGAGAATATTTGCCCAATAACGCTTCACAAGCTTTTACTGCATCTTCGAGCCATTTATTAGCTGAATCTTGAAGTCCTAATTCTGTATGATATTTGCGGAATGTACCTTCAAACAGACAGATACGAGCTTTCAAGAAATTGGCTTGGTCTTTATTCAGTCGGTCGGCTTCCTGATTTGCTTTTTCCGGTAACCATTCTACAGCTCTGTTGATACACATAAGAACTGAATCCATTACTTCAGTGCGCGGATTTCGTGGTGCATATAACTCTTCCGAGTCAACATTTAAGTCACGAGTTAACCAGGGTACATCGCCGTAATAGAGCACTTTTTGGTAATATTCCCATGCTTTGAAAAAATAGGCTTCAGCAGCGTATGTATTTTTCTTTTCCTGGCTTAATTCTGCCTTGTCATAATGGCTGAGGAAGAAGTTTACTTTACGTAAATTCCACCAATACCACCCTGTTTTGTCTGAATTGGTCGGTACAACCAATTCTCCGGCTAAACTTCTAAATTCATTACCCGTTTTTACGCAGTTGTCGGAATATACATCTCCATACATAAGAGGACTTCCTTTATAACCTAACGGATAATTGTCAGAATCAGCCCAACCGCTTTGATGTCCAATGATATATAATGGATATAAACTGTTCAGCATCATCTTCAGATCTGTTTCCGATTTCCAAAAGCTTTCATCGGTAATTTTGTCCAGCGGGTAACGTTCCATGAAATCGTCGTTACAACTTGGTAGCAGAATGGATGTGATGCCGAGTGCCAAAATATATTTTTTGATATTTAATTTCATAATCGATATTATTAATGTTTAGAATTATGATTGTTAGAAACCTACTTGAAGACCGAATGCAACGGAGCGCATCATCGGGTAAGAAGATGAGATCTGATCAGGGTCGTACAAATCTGGTATTTGAGTGATTTCAAATAAGTTATAACCGGAAATGCTTAAGCGAACGTTTGAAAGTTTAGCTTTGTTTACCCACGCTTTCGGTAAAGTGTAGCCCAATGCTAATGTTTTCAGACGAAGATAAGCTGCGTTAAACAGGTAACCGCTTTGAACTGTTCCGGAAATACGACCGGCGTACATCGGATATTTTGCATCGGTACGTTCCGGAGTCCATGAATTTTTATACATTTCCCAGTTACCGGCTGTACCGGAACCACCCCAGAACACGTTGTCGTTGATCCATACATCTTTTTTACCGATACCTTGGAAAAAGATGTTCAAATCGAAGTTTTTCCAGGAAATGTTACCTGTGATACCATATTGGAAGCGAGGTGTAGAGTTTCCGATAACTTTACGGTCGCCAGGGTTTTCTAATGTATTGTCTCCCGGAGATATTTCGTTGTCGTCATTTAAATCGGCATAACGGACATCTCCCGGATATAATGTTGAATGTACTTTGGATTGATCCGGGCCAATCAAGACATATTTACCATTTTCATTGGTGGTAAAATCACTTTCCTGCAAAATACCGACAGTTTCATATCCCCAGATATCTCCCATCTTCATTCCATCATAAAGAGTAGAAAGCAGTCCGTTCGGGTTTCCTGTAAATTTGACAACTTCTGTTTGATAGTCGGATAACACCAAACCGACATCGTAACGAATGCCATTACTTAACTGATCTTTCCATTTTAAGCTTAATTCCCAACCGTTTGTTTTCAACTCACCGGAGTTACGTTTGGGAACAGAGGCTCCTAATATGGCAGGGAGTTTTGTTCCGCTCATCAAAATATCTGTTGTGCGACGGCTATACCAGTCGAAAGTGGCATCCAGTCGACCTTTTAGTACTGTTACATCTACACCGAAGTCGAGTGTACTGGCTGTTTCCCAAGTAAGGTCACTGGCTATGATGGCTGTCGGATTCATACCTTTGATCTGTTCGTTGTTCATCACCCATGAAATATAATCGGCTGCCCCGTAGCTGGCGATATAAGCATAGTTGGCTACATCTTGATTCCCAAGAGAACCCCATGAACCACGAACTTTAAGGTTATCTAACCAACTGCGTGTATTCTCCATGAACTTTTCTTCCGAAAGTCTCCAACCGGCAGAGAAAGAGGGGAAGAATTTGAAACGAGAGTTCTTACCAAAACGGGAAGTACCGTCGTAACGACCGCTGAATTCAAACAGGTAACGTCCAGCATAATCGTAGTTGGCACGAACGAATGCACCGCGGATGGCCCAATGTTCTTCATTGTCTCCTGTATATTGGGAACCGGTAGTCATACCTAATGTGGGTAAATCGTTTGTTAAAATATTTTCAGCCTCACCATAGAGTTTACGATAATAATACCATTCCTGATTGAAACCGACAACACCAGATACATTATGCTGACCAAATGCTTTGTTGTAGTTCGCGTATGCATTGATTGTATAATAATCAGAATGTGTAGTTTCCTCTCTTACGGTGGAAGGATTAGTGTGGGCATCTATTGTAGCTGTCCAGTTATCGACCACATAATTGCGAGTCGGTACTACCCGTTTTTGGAAATATTCGGTAGGACGGTAAGATAATTCCGCTTTGATATTCAATTCCGGTAAGATTGTCACTGTAGGAGTTACGCTGTACACGGTATTGGTATTTTGTGTTTGACGTGTTGCTCCGTAAGCCAGCCAACCGAAGATATTGTCGGTCCAGGCATTGGGTATCGGATCGTTCGGACCGGTCTTTAATGGCATGTTCAGGTTGCGTCCGGGTTCATTTTTCATGGAAGCCCATACGGAAGTACCTTTACCGGATACCAACCAAGGTTCATTATAGTTGCTGGTATTGAAAGAGATTTTGGAAGCAACATCAAACCAATCCGTAATTTTGGTTGTCAGGTTCACATTAATGTTATATCGTTTCTGTACATCCGTGTTAACATCGTACATACCTTCCTGACGCTGATAACCCAATGAAATGTAGTAGCGTGTTTTTGCAGAGCCGCCGCTAATGGAGATATTATGTCGTTGAAGCGGTGTCCAGGTTTTTACGCAGTTTTCATACAGGTTATTGTTGGCAACCCACGTCATGTTGGTTGTACTGCCTTCGTTGTAAATCCATGCGTTTTCCGGTCTCGGGTCTTCCATGTATTTCTTTTTGGCAGCCAATAATGTTTCCATCCAAGGGGTTACGGTTCCACCCGTCATTTCTGTTTGCTTGTTAGAGGCTAATTGATGGGTGTATGAATCCAGAATATCCGGTGTCCGGGATGGCGTATTCCATTGCAAATTCAAGTTGTAAGTAACTGTCGCTTTGGAATCGTTTTTACCGGTTTTAGTAGTAATCAACATGACACCATACGTAGCACGTGCACCATAAATAGCTGAAGCAGAAGCGTCTTTTAAAACAGATATGTTTTCAATGTCGCTGGGGTTCATCATGTTCAAGTAATCTGTATCCACCTGAATACCGTCTACAATAATCAGCGGACTACCGGATTTTACTTCCCATTCGTCTGTTTTGTCTTTTTTCAATCCGATCGACGTCCCCCCACGCACATTAAAAGAAGGCGATGCATTCGGTGACGCATTCGTAGCCGACACGTTTAAGTTAGGAACGACGCCCTGTAAAGCCTGACCGACATTAGCTACCGGTTTGTTTTCCAAAACGTCAGAACCGACAGAAGCGACAGCTCCCGTTAGGTTCACTTTCTTTTGTGTTCCGAAACCGACTACAACCACTTCATCAAGAGCTTGAGAGTCTTCTTTCAAAGTGACGTTGATTACTTTTTTCCCTTTAATAGCGATTATTTGGGTTTCGTACCCCATGTAGGAGAAAACCAATTCGCTGTTTGCGGGCACAGAGGAGATCATGAAATTACCGTCTATGTCGGTAATGTTCCCGATTGTGGTCCCTTTTACCTGGATGGAGACACCGATCAGCGCTTCACCCTTCTCATCTTTTACATTACCTGACACAGAAATGTCTTGTGCCATTAATTGGTGGGCGAAAAGAAAAATTCCCATCAACATTGTTAAAAACTTGTTTCTCATATAAATTATAATAAATGGTTAACACTTATTGATTGACCTGGTGCAAAAGTGATGAGAAATCAAGGCGAAAAAAGTCTATTTCGTTTCAAAAAAGGTTAGTTTTGTCTCTAAATAGAGATTCTGAGACTATTTTTACTTGTTAATAAAGGATATTTATTTTTTAATCTTTTAAATTATTGACGTTTCTGTATTCTTTTGGTGACATGCCATATACAGCTTTGAAGCAGGATGCAAAGTATCCGCTGCTGCTGAACGCAACCTTTTCCAGTATTTCGGAAATACTTAAATTGGTTTCACGTAGCATTTGGGCCGCAGCTTCCAAACGGAGATGCTTGATCATTTCGGCAGGAGACAGGGCGGTCAGGGTTTTTGCTTTCCGGTAGAAGTTAGCGCGGCTCATACCTATTTCTTTACAGATCATATCGACATCCAAGTCAGGATTAGAGAAATTTGCTTTAATAATGGCTGTGTATTGTTTGAGGAATTCTTCATCCTGTCGGGTTGTTTTAACACCAAGTTCATCAAGATTCAGTTTTTTCTCATATTTCCGTTGTATCTGTTTCCGTGAGGTCAATAGATTTTTTATACGGGTTTGTAATAGAGTAATGTCGAACGGCTTTATGATATAGTCGTCTGCTCCGGCCTTGTATCCTTCGGTTATTTGAGAAGGCATGGTTTTGGCTGTCAATAAAATGACAGGAATATGGGAAAATTTGATATTTTGCTTGATTTGGGTACATAACTCCAATCCGTCCATTTCCGGCATCATGATATCGCTGACAATCAGATCCGGCGTTTTCAATGTTATTTGTTCCAATGCTTCTTTACCGTTCCCTGCTTTTAAGATGTTATATTCATTTTCAAATTGTTTTTCGAGATATTCCAATACATCTTTATTGTCTTCAACGAGCAATAGTGTTTGTGTGACGGCTGTATTTCTTTTTTTATCGTTCGGGATGAGCTCCTGAATATTTACGGGAATTATCGATTCTGTTTGTTTTACCGGGGCACTGACCGGTTTTTCCTGTACAGGGAGTAATACATGCATTCGGGTACCGGATTGAGGCATTGTTTCCGCCCATATGATACCATTATGCTGTTCTACGATAAATCGTGCTAAACTTAAACCGATACCGGAACCTGCAACCTGATGATGTAAATCCTGTGAAGAACGGTAGAATGGCTGGAATATTTTTTCAAGCTCTTCCTGTGATATACCTTGCCCATTATCAGATACTTGTATGTGTAAATAATAGTCCTCGATGAGGTGTGAATTTTGACTTAGTTTCACACGAACTACGCACTCCTTTAACGCTTATTATTAATCCACTGGAAGATCTTT
>OMGR01000230.1_pt1 | contig 48202 bp, 38 predicted proteins | sample 1646061 | NCBI WGS metagenome assembly OMGR01 (sample SAMN05578583, study PRJEB25193) | human gut metagenome | biome: Human Microbiome; feature: human-associated habitat; material: feces | host: Homo sapiens | place: USA:Birmingham | reverse complement strand
GACAAAGGCGGATCAAACGATAACGGAATCGTTCCCGACTACCGTCTTTGCATCCCTGCGTGACGGCGATTACACCGGCCTCACTTCTATTTCGCCTGCCGGTTACGAATGGATAAAAGATACAGAGGTGGCAATCAACGGTACAGTTTCATTGCCGGATGATCCTGCTTATCCGGAAAACGGTTCGTGGATTTACCTGATCGCTGTTTCGCCTCAGGTATCATCTTCTTATCAGAGTGCTGCCGGAACGGTATCATACACGCTTACCGGCCAGGACGACCTGATGTATGCCCGACAGATCAAAGGTAACCGATGGGATGGTTCCCGTTTCAGTAATAACGCTGACCAGGCCCTTGTTACTCCTCTGAATTACATCCACCTGCTTACCCAATTAAAGTTCAAGGCACAGAAAGCTGCCGTCCAGGGACTGCCGGTAAAGGTTAGCAGCATCACTGTAAAAGGAGTAGCCAACAGAATGACATTGAATATAAATAATGGTGAAGCGACTTTCGAAGAGAACAGTGATCTGTCGCTGATATTAGCTGAAGGAGGTAAGGAAATCTCTTCCACAAATGCTTCCGATCTGGGAGCGTTGCTATTGCCTCCGCTAGGATCGGGTAAATCTTACAAGGTCACTATCGAGACTTCCATTGGGAAATTTGAAGATTTGTCCATCGACTTTACTGGTTCAGGCAATCCGTCTGACAACCTTTTTGCTAAGGGACATTCATATGAAATAACTTTCAATATCAGTGATAGCAAGTTAGAAATCCTTTCTGTTACGGTTGCTTCCTGGGAGCCTGTTCCAAGTGGCGATATTGATCTGATAGATTAATAAATAAACATATTAGTATTAAAATGAAACACTTAATAAATATCAACCTGCTCTGCCTCTGTACTCTTTTAGTCACCAGTTGCAGCAATGAGGAGGCTCCTTACAACCCCACAACCGATCCCGATGCCGTAGAATTAGGTATCACAGCCGGGGTATCGCTGACTAAGAGTGCGATAAATGCGGGTGCGGACGATACCAACTTCAAAAGTATAGCAGTGTATGCGGTCGGTGCAAGTACTTCGTATGGAACCGGTAATAATTACGCTCTTTATACCAAAAACAGTGATTGGGAAAGTGGTGCAAGTAAAATTTATCTGACCAGTGAGGTTGCCACGATCTATGCCTGTCATCCGGCGTATGCACCTGATCCCTCAGATAAATATATGAAGGATAGTGGCATAGCTCTAACTGTTACGGGTACGCCATCTGCTAATTCTACAATTGGCATTTCTGTTTTTGAAGGAAAAAATACAAGTGATACCTACAACAAGTATCCTACGGATATTAATAATGCCGATAAAATTTATAGCAGTGCATGGACTGATAACACTACTGACAAGGCAAAGATCATTTCTGCTCCCGGTGAAGTTGATTATATGTGGGCTGAAGACGCAAACAAAGCCGGTAATGCAGCAACAGCCAGCAACGGGAAAAAAGGAAGTGGAACTCCGGTGACAAACGCGAATGAAGTTTCTCTGAAAATGAAGCATGCGCTGGCAATGGTCAGTTTCCGTATTTATAACGACGGGCATTATACGAACGCCGGTAGTCTGACAAAGATCGTATTAAGCAATAAGGCTGGCGAGGGACTAAGCAAAGGTACAAATCCTACAATGAAGATATCAGACGGTGCTATCACTGAAAATACAGCCGTATCGGCTACTTACTCACGGTTTATCGACGGAGGGTATAACATTGTAAAAGTAGGAACTACTCCTTCTGCGACCGTCGCTGCAACAGAACAGGGTGCAAAAGACGGTTCAAAAAAGTTCAGTATTCTGGTTCTGCCGACATCGACAGCCGATGCCGCCAATATCGAGGCCACTTTTACGATCGATGGAGCCGAATATTCTGTGGTACTAGGCGGCACTAGCGATAAAGTCGATTGGAAAAAAGGGACTAACAACATCTATACTGTCAAATTAAGCGGTCAGGAACTGAGTCTGGCATCTGTCACCGTAGAAGGTTGGAGTGCCGGAAATAATAAAGATTTGGGGGTTAAATAAAAGAATATAAAAACAACAATATAACTATCGACAACATGAAACCGTATAATTACCTGCTGTTATCCATATTGCTTTACCCTCTTTTCACTTCCTGCACGAAGGAGGAGGAGACGAGTGACCCGGTAAGCCTTACTCCGCGCATAGCCGGTATCTCTGTGACACGAGCCGGGATAAACGACGCCAAAGATATTCAAGCAATCGGCTTTTATGCAGTGGCAGTAAGTAAAGATCCGAGTGACGTAACTTACGGGACGTGGCCAACCGGTACATACGGCAAATACACATCTCAAACCAGCGGGAGTAACACAACCTTTACTCCCGCCGCAGACGGGGACATTCTTTGGTTAGTCCCACAGAAAGACGCTACGATCTTTTCTTGTCATCCCGTACCAGCCCTGGGGAAAACGGATATCGTCGATGCCAGTACACTGAACCAGGACGGGACAGCAAAAAATTCTGTAACCACTCCCAGTGATCCCATCCCGGTAATACCTGTGCCGGAAAGCGTGATCAATTTATCTCCCTCACTTCCGGCGGACGGTAACACCGACTTTACCTTTCCTAAAAACGATTATATGTACGGAGTCATTTATGACAACAGCAATCCTACGGAAGAAGAAAGTAACAAATATAAGTCAACCCAACCTATCGCCAACGGGAATCGTACAGGTGGTATCGTCAACCAATCCGGACCAGCCGTATCCATTGGCCTGAAACATGCTTTTTCACAAGTCCGGCTTATAATAAAAAAAGGAGATTCTTATCCGGGTACAGCAACCGTCGGCGAGGTAAAATACACCCGGGCTATGAGTGCCCTGACTGCAAATACTAAAATGAAACTGACAGACGGGACCTTTCTGGGAATTACAGACCCTGCAGAGATTTCTTATACTTTCGACTTGAAGTCGTCAGTGAACAATACAGAAGGCAAGGAAGTCCCGTCTGCCGAAGGACAGGACCTCACGATCAACAGTTATGCCCTGCCTTGTCCGGCATCTAAGTCAACCATCAGCCTGAGCGTCGATGGAAAGACAATGAGTATCGACTATACCGACGATCCTCTATGGCAGGCAGGAAAGATATACACATACGCAGTAACGATCAACGGTACCGGTCTCGCTTTTTCAGGTGTCTCGGTAGTCAGTTGGAACGACAGCAACGACAATAATTCAAGTGGAACCCTGTAAAACAGATCAGATCATGGTAAAACAAGATAAAATAAATAAATCATTTAAAGCACTGAAAATAGCTGCTATCACAGGATACGGCTTTGTTATGATATTACTGCTTGCCGCCTGTACTTCGACGAATGAATGGCAGGAAGACGACAACGACGTGCTTCTTTCTCCCCAGATACAAATGGGAGAGAATACGACTCGTTCGGTCATTATCGGAACCGATGCTAATCCGGGGAAAAACCAGATCAACAAAGTAGAATTGTTCGTCACCCGAAATTCCGATAGTCATACAGTCTATACTCCGAATACAAAGGGCCTTGCTACTTTTGTGCTGGGTAATGACAATAGCTGGACAAGTACCCCGGGAGTCGGTCTTTCCAGTGAAAAGGCACGGATTTTTGCCTTTTATCCACCGGTCAATAATGAAAGTATGGATTTCTTTGCTTCTTCCACAGACGAGAAGCATAAAATCAAAGTAAGCATTCCAGCCGAACAGACATTCGACGGTACAAAAGACTGGGCCTGCAGTGCCACGGATTATCTATATGGCTCAGCCTCCGACGTTGCAGGGGAAGCCGAGCCGATCATCGCTGATAATGGTAATGAAACAGAAGGAATAAAACCGTTTTCTCCTGAAATCTCTATGCAACATGCTTTATCATTCCTGGTCTTTTATCTGGAGAGTAAATCCGGTCGTGATGTGGATCAAACATACGATTATGTAAAGGAGGTACGCCTGTCGACAACGGACGATACCAATCAGTTCCGCATCTCCGGTACATCGGTGGGGGAATCGACTATGCAGATCAGCGACGGAACATTGGTATTGGAGAAAAGTAAATTGCTGAAGTTTACAGCAACCACTACGCAGGGTACAGCGACTACAGCCCAATTATGTGGCAAGGCAGGTGCTCCGGTATTGGTGGCCTATGGTTTGGTGGCCCCTCTCGATGCCTCTCCTTCCAATCTGACACTGACCGTTGTATTGGATAAGAAAGACGAAACACTGACCAATAAACGCGAACTCTCCGTTACATTCAGCACACCGGACAACACCCCGAAAGTCTGGAAAAAAGGAAATCGTTACAAATATAACCTCATACTGACCGACCGCGACATTGCCGTAAAAAGTACGGCAATCACCGGTTGGGGAGAAGGTTGGACTGATGGTAATGATAAAGGCGATGATTCACTTTATCCTGATGGTTTAAAACCCTGAACAGGATGGGAAATCATAGAATAAACAGCAATAATATAAAAATAAATAAGATGAAAACAGTAAACTTACAAATCCCTAAGATCAGGCTGGCTGGCATATGCGGCTTGTTTCTTGCGTGGACTGCCTGTTCGAATGAGGCTGTGGTCGATGATCCCTCTGGTGAGGGGATCCCAGTTACGATCAGGGCAGAGATCAACACGTCCGGAGACGAGACCCGGGCGGATGCGGCGACTGTTGACCCGGCAAATGAGTACGACCGGAGCAGCTTTGTAAAAGGAGACGTGATTCGTGTGGCACGTACTGTCGTTAATCCCGATTTCAAGGATTATATCCTGGGGGAGGATGGGAAAACGTGGAGCGTGCAGGGTGGAACACAACTTAGCTTGCGTATCGGAGCTAATTATGGAGCTACGTACCCCAGCACTTACAGCAGCATTGCCTCAAATCAAACAACAAAAGATGATTATCTGGCAAGCAACCTGCTGAAAACACCTGTTGGGACCTCTTCTTCCGGAGAACTGGCTTTTACAGGGAGCAATGCTTTCGTCCATCAAAACACAAAGATCACACTGGAATTTAGTGGTGATGGGGGAAATGCGACATTGGCGATGGATAAATTCTCCGATTTCACAATCAGTGCCACCGGGTTGCGCACCGGAGCATCGGCTACTGAGCAAATGACTTTCTACCGTCCGAGCAATCAGGCCGCCATCTGGCACGGCATTGTTTATCCGAATAAAAATAGTACGGTCCAAAGTTCGGTAAATACGGTCATATCCTTAGTGCTGAAATATGATAATGTGAAATATTCCGCAGATATAAACTGCCCCATGATAGCAGGCAAACATTATAATTATAGCTTGAAAATACGTAATGACGTGTTGGTCCCCGACGGCATGACAATCGATAAATGGACAGATAATGACGTACGTACCGGAGATTTCGACCCGACTACCCCTTCGGATATTTAAACTCTAAAGAATAGATTCATATGAGACAGTATTCAATACAAACAACAGGTATCGTCGGACTGCTGGCTTTTCTGTTTACAGCCTGTTCCAGCGAATCACCCGTCGACAACGGTTCGCAGGAACAAGAACTGGTGATATCGGCAGAGATCATTCCTTCCGGCGAAAGTAAAGCGTTGGGGGCGCCTGCCAACGGGATAGAGAAACTGGCCTTTACCAACAACGACCTGATATCCATCACCCGGTCGGACAAAAGCAGGGTGTATAAACTGACGGATAAACGATGGCTTCCCGAACAGGGAGGCGACGAACTGGCTGTCGACGGGACATCGCAGAAATATACGGCTATATATCCTTCCGGATTCACCGGGATATTGGCAGACCAGCATGATAATACCGGTGATAAATATACGCAAAGCAATAAGCTGATATCGGAAGTAACAACGACGAGCAACTATATCCCTTTCAAATTCGGCCATGCCTTTGCAAAGATCACGATCGTGGTTGCTTATAAAACGAATAGCCAGCGAAAGAATGTGACGGTAAAATTGGTTGGTGGAAATATACGAACGAGCGACGGGACAGGCGATGAGACAATCAAAATGCTGCGTACCATGCCTGAAGATAACACCCTGTCGGTCAGCCATACTTTCATTTGTATCCTGAACCCGGGGGAGGCGCGTGGGTTTACACTGACTGTTTCCGGTACCACAAGTGACGATAACCAGGCCGCTGATGAGAAATACACACAGGCCTCCAGAGTGTTCAAAGCCGGCAACAATTACATTTACAACTTCTCATCCAACGATAACCTGATCCTGAACGGTGTCACGGTAGCCGGATTCGACGAAGGCGGTAAAAATGATGTAGGAAATGCCACCTGATAAAGGAGTTTCCCGTATTACTAACAACTAATAATAGAATGATATGAAATATATTTCTTACAGGGACCTCGGTTGGCTGGTGTGTTTTTTACTGTTCGCCTGCCAGTCGGAGGTAATAACAGAACAGGCTAACGGAAACACCTTGCAGGTACTTTCCGTCGACCTGGATAATGGAGGAAATACCAAAGCGGAGGTTACTTCTTCAATCAGCAATGTAAAAGTATACACTACGACGGCCGCAAATGCCGAAATAGCGGAAAATACATTGGTAGTCTATAATAATGACGGAAGTTCTTGGAGTTGTGACACACCTCCGGAACTGACTGACGATACATATAACGTTTATGCCTACTACCCGCTTCAGAGAGGGGATGGAGGCGAAGTGATAGCAGCCAAAAACAATACCGGTGGCGACCATACAATACCGGTTCTGATCTATACCGAAGACAGTTTCGACGATCAGCAGCAGGACGATTATTTATATGCCGATCAAACGACACCGCTTACGGCCTCCAAATCCACTAAAGCAGTACGTTTTACTATGAAGCATGCCTTGTCGAAGGTGAGTTTCGAGATTACGAAGGATGAATCGGCCACAGAAAAGCTGGTATTGACTCAGGTGGATATCATAGGTAAAACAAACAGCCTGCAAACCGGAGGAGGGGATATGTACCTGCAAACGGGAGGACTGGTCGGCTTGCAGTCCAAAGATCAGATTAGCCTGACAGGTTCGATCGAGTTGAAGAGCAACTCATTGTCTTCACCCAATATATCTGCGTTAGTTGCCCCCATGAGCAAATATGAAAAAGTACTCTCGTTTCGCCTGACGGTACTGGTCGACGGCGTATCGCGTGTCTTCGAGACAGGGACTGTCAAAAAAGATGATGCAACGGATTGGCTGGGAGTGAAATGGGAGCCTGGCGTACATTATGTCTACCAGATCAAGGTCAGCAAAATGGGGGGAGTCATTAATGGCGTGTCTGTCTATGACTGGAAAAAAGATTCGGATCAAAATACACAAGTCGGCATTTAATAAAACAACATTCAGACAATGAAAATGAAACAGTTATTTATACAACTAGCGGTGGTGGGGATACTTCTGTCGCTGGCCGCCTGCCAGAACGAAGCGATCCCGGAGGAAACCGGCGATAAGATAGCTTTATCGTTCAACCTTTACCAGGTAGAACTGACAAAAGCGGAGACCGGTGCTTCCACACTGCCTGAAGGTACAAAGCTCCGGGCCTATGCCTATACAAAAGGGGATGCGACAACCGGAAAGCCGGTAAGTTATGGCGATTATGCAGTAAACATAGTAAACAATACAGGCATTGCCAAAGCAACCGATGGGGCAGGACTTACCCTTTATCGCGGTGATTACGATATCTATCTGGTATCGTACAATGATAAAGATTATGTGCCTGAAACAGAAGACGACAACCTGCTCCATGTATCCAACGGAAAAGACTTCATGTACTCCGCCCTTAAAGGCATCACCGTCCAGCCAACATCGGGTGGTACGAATATGATGTCTGTCGATCTCCCGGAGCCTTTCACGAGGCTATGCTCGCAAGTGATTGTTACAGTGGCGGCAAACAATAATATATCTCAACCCGTACCTTTTACGACATTGGTTGTCAGTTCTGTAAATATTAATAAACTTTCCAGTGATTTATCCTATCAAATGGGAGAGACATCTTGGATGGATAATTCAGTTTCTCAAACAGGAAAAAAAGAAACACTCAGTTCTTTTACTAATAATAATGGGGGTAATATTTATAATCTTCGCGAAAGTACCCCTTTAGTAGTATTACCACTGACCGGAAATGAACCTTTGGAGTTCGAGCTTAATCTGAATATTGGATTTACAAAAGATGCTAATCCCATAACTAAGCTTTTTACTTATACTCCGAAAGTTTACAAATCTTTTCTACCGGGAATGACTTATCAGTTTGATTTCACCTTGACATTCTTTGGCGATCAGGAACCGACTGACCTTTCATTAGCTATTTTAGAGTATACAACAGTAAAATTTTCAACAGATGATGTCGGAAAATAATAATAAGGAGGGGAGAAAATGAAAAAAATAGAAAAAACGATCATGCAGTTTTTGTTATTGACTCTAATTTTTTGTGGTTGTGAAAAGGAGAATCAACCACAAAATACAAAACAATTATACATCCAGTTGACCATGCCGGAATCAATTCATGTGGATACAAAAGCGACGAATGACAACGTACCTACATTAAGCGGTATTGTAATAAGCAATGTGTGGATTGTCCAATTCAAAGTTAGTGATGATGGAAGTAATGGAAATTGTCTGAAAGCACTTTATGTCCCTCAGTCTGGAATATCTAAATCTCCGGATATAGCATCCGGCTTGATTGTGAATTTAAAAACGGGAGGAGAAGATAGTGAAGATAATACCGCCAAATTTACTGCAGATAAAAGTCGATTTTATGTGATTGCAAACGGAAAAAGGACTATGCTGACAGAAAACGGCACAGATGGCGTGATGTATTCATTAACAGCAGAAGAACTAGCAGAATTGAAGGAGGATAATTTAAAAGCAAAGACAGTAATGATAGGTTCAGATGTAAGACCTTTAGTAACTACTTCGCCTACATTACTCACATCCAATCCATTTGATTATACTCCGACAGCTGAAGGTGTAATAAAAGTCAGGGCACAGATGTTCAGAGCTTTTGCAAAAATCAAAGTGAATATTAACTCTACTCTTCCGGGACTTTTTACCTTGGATGAATCGTCAGGTCAAGGTGTAATTAAAATATACAATCTTCCTAAAAATATGGCTGCATATAGAGCCGGAGGCGCAAGTAGTAATACTTATCCTCTTGTAGGAGACATTCTTAAGGGTTCTTTTGATTTAACTATTGATCAGCTATCGACAGAAACTCGAGATGTTAACAGCGAATTCTTTATGGCAGAAAATCTTCGTGGTATCGGAACATCAACGACCCAGCAAGGAAAGAATAAAGATGAAAATGCTCCCGGAAAAAGCTTGGAGGGATGTACATTTATAGAATTAGCAGGTACTTATAAATACGATCCTGCGCACACCGACGGTGTAAAAGTAAAATACACTTTCTACCTGGGAGGAAACTTTACAAACGATTATAACATTGCGCGTGACTATTCTTATGTTCTGACATTCAATATTGCCGGTTCTAACAGTGCCGATGTACGGGTTCAGATCACCGATGGAAATGTAGCGGTTTTCGATGAAGTCGATATAGTAGATAATATTGTTGTAGATTTTTAAAGTATGAATAAAACAGAGTTCACAAAAAAACTGGCTTCCCGCTTATCTGTATCCGTCAAGGAAGCTCAACGGTTTATGAATGTTTATGAAGAGACATTAGGAGAAGTGGTTCTTGACGAGGGATATATGGTTTTCCAGGGATTCGGAACATACACTTTATGGCAGCAAACAGAGCGGATGGGACGAAATCCCAAAACGGGTGAGGATGCACTTATCTTCGCCCGAAACAGCATAAAATTCAAACCCGGCAAAGAACTGTTGGAGATGTTGAACCGGCAAAAGAAAGCAAAGTGGTAATGTGCATTTTTCAGATGACAGTTGACAAGTGACAGTTAAGCTTCGCGCTGGTAAATAAATCGGCTGAAAGCCGAATAACTGTCAACTGTCACTTGTCAACGTAAACATTTTGCTTAAAAGCGACTAATAGAACCGCCGCCTCCCGAACGTCCTCCGCCCCAGGAGCCTCCGCCACCACCAAAACCGCCTCCAAAGCCTCCGCCTCGTCCGCCGCCACCAATGATGATAGGTCCCGTACTGCGTCTTAACCGGCTGATATGACGGTTTTTCTTTTCTGTGTAGCCACAATTCTTACATCTGTAGGTATCTTCTGCCAATCCTTCCGAACTGTAAGTAGCCCTTTGTATCACTTGCTGGCCCACATATACCAATGTTTTTTGTCCGCAACGGGGACAGATACGAGGACGGTATTTGAGGATGGATACAAGTATAAAGATCCCGGCAGGAAAAATGATCATCATGACCAGGAATAGCCATAGAAAAAGATCGTCGCCTTCCGTTTGTCTGCTGGTATTTCCTCCGGTCATGGCTGCGCGTTCATAATCGCTTGCCATCAGGTATTCTTTTACTGCGGCAACCCCTTTCAGCATACCGGCACTATAATCGCCCGTTTTCAGATCAGGGATCATGTATTTTTGTTGCAGGCGGTAACAGATCGCATCCGGAAGAATACCTTCTATACCGTAACCAGTCTCGAAAACAACCGAACGCTGTGACGGCTCAGTGACAAGCTGGATCAGAAGGCCGTTGTCTTTGTCTTTCTTTCCCAATCCCCAATGCCGGAACAGGTCTGTGGCAAACATACGGGCGTCATTATCACCGATACTTTCCACAGCAACTACGGCCACTTCAATCCCCAGACTGTCTTCTACAATCTGCAGCAAACGGTTGATATGCTCGACATCCTGCGGATGAATGATCCCATCCGGATTGCTTACATGATTGCTCCGGTCGGAGAGACGGACATTTGGAACTGTCTCGATAGTATAATCCTGTGCTGCAGAAAGTTGTAGCGGGAAAATAGAGAACAGGAACAGACCTGCAAGCAGTAAAGCCTGCAGGCGATTATCCGTCAGTATTTTATTCAGATTTCTCATTTTTATCTGAACTTATCGAATTAAAATTCTACTTTCGGAGCTTTCTCGGCACCACTTTCCGCACTGAAATAAGCTTTCGGCTGGAATCCGAACATACCGGCGAGGATATTGGTAGGAAAACTGCGGATATAAGTATTATACGTTTGTGCGGTTTCATTGAAACGCTTACGTTCTACGGAAATACGATTCTCCGTTCCTTCCAGTTGGGCTTGCAATTCAGAGAAGTTCTGATTGGCTTTCAGGTCCGGATAACGTTCCAGTACGACCATCAGGCGGGAAAGGGCACTGCTCAGTTCTCCCTGTGCAGCCTGAAATTTCTTCATCGACTCTTCATTCAGGTTAGACGGATCGATGGTGGTCTTGGTGGCCTCGGCACGGGCACTGACTACACCTTCCAATGTTTCCTTTTCATGAGTAGCATATCCTTTTACTGTATTGACCAGGTTTGGGATCAGGTCCATACGACGCTGATATTGATTTTCTACCTGGCTCCAGGCTGTTTTTACTCCTTCATCCTGTGTGACCATTGTGTTGTATGTACTTTTTACCCAAGAGTATCCGGCAAATAAAAGTACCACGATAATGGCAAGTGTAATCCACAAAGCTTTGTTCTTAAACATTTTCTTTTTGCTTTAATTGTTATACATAGTTGTGCAAAGCTATATAAAAAACAGGATAGAAGAAGAAACTGTTTATACAATTGTTGGTTGCAATGAATATTTAGTGGGTATCTGTCAAGTAATATTTGGCAGGTCCTGTTATTTTCAAATCTTCGGGACGTATACCTTCTGCTTCCTGAGGCGTTATCAGTCCGCGATCGACCAGACGACTAAGGATTACCTGATAGAACTCCGTATAATAGGGTTTTAATTGCAAACCTTCAAAGCAATAGCGAACATGTTTCGGCTTAGGTACGATACTTGCCAGGAAGATACATTCTCCTAAAGTCAGGGCCGAAGGTTCTTTGGCAAAGTAAAAATGTGAAGCCTCGGCTGCACCGTAGACAAGCGGTCCCCATTCGACGATATTCAGATAGACTTCAAACATCCGTTCCTTCGAGGTAAGACGGTTACTTTCTATCAGCCAGACAATCAACATCTCTTCCAGTTTCCGGGCAATCGTTTTGTTACGACTCAGGAAGACATTTTTTACCAGCTGCATACTCAACGTACTTCCACCCCGTGCAAACCGCCGTTCTTTGAGGTCCAGTATCAGGGATTCACGGATCGCACTCGGGATAAAACCATTGTGATAAAAGAAACCGGCATCCTCGCTTTGCATGATGGCCAGAGGCAAATAACGGGATACAGCCGGGAAAGGCCGGAAAGAAGGATTGCCTTCACCGACCTCGAACGTACGCACCGGTTCTTCATTCTCGTAAACGGTATATTCGAACGGTTCGTTCATTTTTCGCAGATCGGTATTCCCATATTGAATGATCTGGAAATTACGGGCGGTAAGCGACGATTCCAGTTGCAGGCTATCCAATGAGGCAAAATCGACATCCAGTAAAAACCGATATGATAATGTTCCGTCGGCTTTTAATCCTTCCAGATTGTAAAACAAACCTTTCGGCAGGGATGTGAACAAGTCATTTGCCGGAAAGTTCTGTTTATTCACCGAGGCAGTTATATGCCAGTCATCTTTTTTCTCAGCCTTCAGATAAGGATGAAAATCCAATTGGTTGAAGTTTACCTGGGAGACACTATCCAGTTCCAGATAGTTTTTTCCGATATTCACCTGGCAGTCGACAGTTCCCCGGTCCAGTAAAACAGTATCGGGAGAAATGCGTCGTTGATGAAGTGTTAGTCCGCTGATATGTGCCTGTCCCCGGACAGCGTGTAGCTCATTCTTTTTGAGTATTTCCTCCAGTTTGAATGTGAGTGTATCGAACTGTATCTGTGCTCCCCAGCGATAGTTCAGGAAGGGTAGGGTGATCTTTGTATTCTCTTTGGCATGCAGCTGTGCTTCGATCTTTTTTCCCTTGTCCAGCAGCGAACCTTCACAAACCCATTCGCTTCGTATTCCGTTTTCCGTGCTTCGTATTCCGGTAGCGAAACGGCTATCCTTTATGATCAGTGAAGGTATCTCGATCAGGAGTTCATCTCCTTTGTTCAGATAAGAAACACTTAGATTGCGTAAGGTCGCATTATCGGGAAGTAACTTGAAAAGCAGCCCGAACAACCTGCCTGTCTTCCGTGCAAAATTCTGTTCTGTTTCAGTATGGGCATTTATCTCCGCAGATGGGACAGAATGATACAGAAATTCAAAATTGGACGTATTGTCTTTCTTTATAAAGGAAATATTCACGTCGTCGGCTTCTATACTCTTTACGGAGACTTTAAAAAGAAGAAGTGCGGAACGGTCCAGCTTCACCCGGAAAGAATGGCTTCGCAGGAACGTATCGGCATCCGACGGTGTCACAGATAATCCTTTGATCTGTATGCCGCTGAGACCGATCATGCTTATGTCGTCGTAATGAACAGATATCCGGCGCGTTTCTTCCAGCTTCTCCAGTTTACGGTCGATGTATTGCCGTACGAATATGTTCCGTACGGAAAACGAAAGCAGAACCAAAACCGCTAAAAGAATGACACCTGCCGCAATTACTTTCCTAACAGGTTGATGCATATATTCTTCTTGTTTAAAACGGGAGTAAAAGTAGATATTTTTTCAACATTTCATATCTTTTATCTGTTTTAATGAAAACAAATAAATGAATATGTCATACAAGATTGCATTTTTTGGAGCTAAACCTTACGATATAGCTTCCTTTGATCAGGTAAACGAGAAATATAATTACGATATAAAGTATTATAAAGGACATCTTAATCCCAATAATGTGGTCCTGACGCAAGATGCCGATGCTGTCTGTATCTTCGTGAACGATACAGCCGATGCGGCCGTAATCGATGCGATGGCAGACAACGGTGTCAAGCTACTGGCTCTGCGTTGTGCCGGTTTTAATAATGTAGACCTTGCTGCTGCCAAAGGAAAACTTCCGGTCGTCCGCGTTCCGGCTTATTCTCCTTATGCCGTTGCCGAGTATTCGCTGGCATTGATGTTGTCGTTGAACCGGAAGATACATCGTGCCTATTGGCGTACACGTGACGGAAACTTCTCCCTGAACGGATTGATGGGATTCGATATGCACGGAAAGACAGTCGGTATAATCGGTACGGGAAAGATTGCCAAGATATTGATCCGGATATTGAAAGGGTTAGGTATGCATATCCTTGCTTATGATCTTTATCCCGATCACAAGTTTGCGGAGGAAGAAGGTATTACTTATGTGACATTGGATGAATTATATCGCGGGTCGGATATCATCTCGCTTCATTGTCCGTTGACGGATCAGACCCGTTACCTAATTAACGAGGATTCGATCGACAAAATGAAAGACGGTGTAATGATCATTAATACCGGCCGCGGGCAATTGATTCACACGAATGCCCTGATCGAAGGACTGAAGGAAAAGAAGATTTCGGCAGCCGGACTGGATGTATACGAAGAAGAAGGAGACTACTTCTATGAGGATAAATCCGATAAGATTATCGATGATGACGTGCTGGCACGTTTATTGTCTTTCAATAACGTGATCGTCACTTCGCATCAGGCTTTCTTTACCAAGGAGGCAATGCATAATATTGCAGAAACGACTTTGCAGAACATCGAAGATTTCCGGCAAAATCGTCCACTAGTGAACGAAGTTATTCTATAAACAGACTATTTTTTTATCGCTGATTTATTATATTTTTGTGGCCATTGTCCGGTGTGAGCCAGGCAATGGTCTTTTAATTTTACGTATTATGAAAATAGATGATCAGACAGGACTTGTTTTAGAAGGTGGCGGAATGCGTGCCGTTTTTACAGTAGGGGTATTGGATTACTTTATGGACCACAATCTCTGGTTCCCTTATACGATCGGAGTGTCGGCTGGGGCCAGCAACGGTATTTCGTATGCTTCCCGGCAACGGGGACGCTCCCGTTACAGCAATATAGATTTATTGAAAGAATATAATTATATCGGTCTGCGCCATTTCCTGCGTGGCAGAGGATACATCGATATGAAATATCTGTTCTATATTTATCCGGAAAAACACTATCGGCTCGATTATGATGCCTACTTCAGGTCGAAAGATCGCTTCGTGATGGTCACGAGTAATTGTCTGACGGGAAAGGCGGAATACTTTGAAGAGAAGAAGGATAAAAAGAGGTTGGTGGATATTTGTTGTGCTTCTTGCACGTTGCCGATCCTTTGTCCGGTCGCTCATGTAGACGGTATTCCGATGGTAGACGGTGGTGTGTGTGATGCTATTCCCATCCAACGGGCTATCGATGACGGTTTCAGTAAAAACGTGATCATTCTGACACGGAATAAAGGGTATCGCAAGAAAGATAAGAATTTTTATCTGCCTGGATTTATCTATAAACAATATCCGGCTATACGTGAACAGCTCAAACTGAGATATAAGCGTTATAACGAAGTACTCGATTATATCGACCAACTGGAAGCAGAAGGGAAAGCCTTTGTGATCCGTCCTGAAAATAAGATGGAGGTGGGGCGGACGGAAAGTAATCCGGAGAAGCTGGAAGCGTTATACAATGAAGGGTATGCGCTGGCTGCGAGGTTGTTTTCAGGGAAGCATGAATAATTTGAGGGTATGTCAAAACAAATAAACCGGACGCAGATATCGTAGAATTCTGCGTCCGGTAAATACCAGCTTTTGACACCCCCTCGTTCTTTTTATTCTTTACATTCTTTATGTAAATCCTTACTCAGGCGCATAGCACAGAAATTCGGACCACACATCGTACAGTATTCCCCATCGGTGACAGCGCTTTCCTTATAGTATTGCAAAGCCCGTTCCGGGTCGAGCGACAGGTTGAACTGGTCTTTCCAGCGGAAGTCGAAGCGTGCTTTACTCAAAGCGTTGTCGCGTACCTGGGCACCCGGATGTCCCTTTGCCAGGTCGGCTGCATGGGCAGCTATCTTATAAGCAACCACACCGTTACGTACATCTTCTTTATTCGGCAATCCTAAATGTTCTTTCGGAGTTACATAACAGATCATGGCTGTTCCGTGCCATGCAATCTGTGCCGCACCGATAGCGGAAGTGATATGGTCATAACCGGGAGCGATATCTGTTGTTAACGGGCCTAATGTATAGAAAGGTGCCCCGTGGCAAGCATATTGCTGCTCCTTCATATTTTCATGTATTTTGTTCATTGGGACATGTCCCGGACCTTCGATAATTACCTGAACGAATTTCTCCCAGGCAATCTTTGTCAGATCACCCATTGCATGCAACTCGGCAAACTGGGCGGCATCGTTCGCATCATAAATAGAACCCGGACGAAGCCCGTCGCCAATCGAAACAGCTACGTCATACCGGCTCAATATATCGCAAATCTCTGCGAAATGGGTATAAAGGAAGTTCTCTTCATTGTGCAGTTGCATCCATTTCGCCATGATGGAACCACCGCGTGACACGATGCCCGACAGGCGGGTTGCCGTCAGATCGATATGACTTTTCAGTAGACCGGCATGGATCGTGAAATAATCTACACCTTGTTCGGCCTGTTCGATCAATGTATCACGATAGATATCCCAGCTTAGTGCTTCCACATTTCCGTTCACTTTTTCCAAAGCCTGGTAGATAGGAACAGTCCCCATCGGAACAGGGCAGTTACGAATGATCCATTCGCGTGTTTCGTGGATATTGTCGCCTGTGGAAAGGTCCATTAATGTATCGCCTCCCCATTTGCAACTCCATACCGCCTTCTCTATCTCTTCGCTGATACCGGAAGAGAGGGCCGAGTTACCGATATTCGTATTGATCTTCACCAGGAACTTCTTACCGATGATCATCGGTTCCGCTTCCGGATGGTTGACGTTGGAAGGTATGATCGCACGTCCGGCTGCTATTTCCTTGCGGACAAAATCCGGTGTAATATACGATTTCAGTCCCAATGCCTCGATCTGCTGGTTTTCACGTATGGCAACGTATTCCATTTCAGGTGTAATGATCCGGCGTTTGGCATAATACATCTGAGTGATGTTCTTGCCTTCTTTCGCACGATAGGGGAGATGGCGTTTCGGAAAACGGATAGCATCCAGGCTTTTATCTTCCAGGCGGCTGCGTCCGTATTCCGATGTAAGTTCGCTCAGCTGTTCGATATCCTTGCGCTTGCTGCACCATTCTTCACGGATACGCGGGATACCGGCTGTTATATCGATATTTATCTTCGGATCGGAGAATGGTCCGCTTGTGTCGTAAACTATTACCGGATTGTTTTTCTTACAAACTTTTTCTCCGTTTTCACCCAGTGTAACGGTATCCAGAAGTTTTATCTTACGCATTCCTACCTTGATCTTGTTGATCTCTCCCGGAATGTATATCTTCTCCGATGACGGGTAGGTGATACGCATCGTATTTTTCTTGTTTGCCATTGAGGTATATTTTAATATTTATTTATTTCATTAATAAAGCGGCGTGTCTCTTCTACAGGATCATCTGCATTGATTATTGCCCCGGAAACAGCTATGCCGGTTATGCCGGTTTGCATCAATGGCCCGACATCTTCCAGGCAAATGCCTCCGATTGCAAATATCGGTATATTATAGTCGGCATCCTTACATTGTTGCATTATTTTTTGATATCCTTCCACTCCCAGGACCGGGCTTAATTTCTTTTTTGTCTCTGTATGGCGAAACGGACCAAGTCCGATGTAAGAAGCTCCTTCTTCAACTGCATGTTGTATATCTTCAAATGTGTTGGCTGTTGCACCGATATAGAATACTTCATCCCGTTCAAGTTCCATTGATGCTATATCCCAGGCTGTAGAGACAGGGATATCTTCTTTACCTAAATGAACTGCTGTCGCCCCGACATAAATCAAGGCAATTTTTATATCGTCATTAATACAATAGATACATTTTCTTTCATGTTCGGAAATATACTGACCGATTGCTCGAGCCGACTGTTTATTCATATTGTCTTTCATACGAAGTTGTATCCATGAGCACCCCCCCTCTAAAACCATTTTGACTTCATCCAGTTCTGTGTATTTTGACGTCCGGTGAGTAATGAACATCAAACGTTCGCTGGCATCAAGAGGAATGAATTTTCCTTTCGGCTCATGTTCACGTAAATAAAAATCTATTGCCATAATTTAATTGTTTGTATCGTTTAATAATTGAGTCTGAATGTTCTATTGAAGGTTCGTTTCCCCATAAGGCTCCCAGGATGGCGACTCCTCCAAAATTAAGTGGTTCTATCAACGGTATAGTCGATTGGTCCATACCGCCAAGGGCTATCACTTTCTCGTTGATAATTCCATCGGAAGCAGCCTGCCGTAATACATCCATCGGAAACCCACAGCCATAACCTTCTTTTGATATACTTTGAAAAATAGGACTGAGAAATACATAATCCAGCTTCCGGCTCTTTTGAACTTCCTCTAAGGAATGGCATGAGCGACTGATACTTCCTTTAAATCCTTCCGGTACCGTATGATTCCGGCTGTTCAGATGGATACCTGCCAGCTTGTATTCAGGGACCAATCCGAAATGATCGTGCAGTACAATGCGCGGATAATATTCCGAAGGTATCGCTTCCAACAATATTCGTAATTCATCCATATTACTTTTAGGTTTACGCAGATGTAATTTTTCCATTCCTTCCTGAAACAGAAGGGATAATATCCGGCTTTCACCTTCAAAGAAATGAGGCGTTGTAATAACAATCAGTTTCATGGCTTGCCCGTTTTTATTTTAACCAATGGTTTCGGAGCAAAGAAATGGTTCAAAGGCCCGTGTCCATGACCCGTTTTTACATCTTTTCCGGAAAGGATTGCTTGTGTGATATACTCTTTGGCAGAACCGACTGCTTCAGGCAGATTCATACTCAAAGCAAGATAAGCAGCAATAGCCGAAGATAATGTACAGCCAGTACCATGACCGTTCGTCGTTTCTATCGTTTCGGCGGATAGGCGGACAGGAGGCATCCCTGACATATATAATATATCGGTCATATCTTTTGTTTTCAGATGGCCACCTTTCATTAGAACGGCCTTGCAGCCCAGGGACAATAATTTCCCGGCAGCCAAATCCATATCCTTTTCGGAGAAGATCTTTACATCTGACAGGTATTCTGCTTCGTCGATATTGGGAGTAACCAATGTACTCCGGTGGAACAGTTCGCGGACAATGATTTCGATGGCATCATCCTGTAGTAATTTATTCCCGCTGGTAGAGATCATCACCGGGTCCAGTATGATATATGCGGGAGAATATTTGTCTATTGTTTCAACGATAATTTCGGCCGCCGTCTTGTTATGTACCATTCCTATCTTCACAGCATCGATCGTAATATCTTCAAAGACAGCATCGAGTTGCCCTTTCAATATCTCGGGAGAAATAGCCTGAATGCCTCTGACACCCTGGGTGTTCTGAGCTGTGACCGATGTTATGACGGAAGCTCCGTAAACACCGATGGCGGAGAATGTCTTGATATCTGCTTGTATACCAGCCCCGCCACCACTGTCGGAACCGGCAATTGTAAGTGCTACCGGATAGCGATACGTCGTATCTGTTTTCATGTTTACATACCAAAGGAGGGGAAAAGCCTTGTCTGTCTTTCCTACGGCGGCATTACCCGCATCAGGTTCACAGGGTATAATCTCAGCCCGTTTACAGTATGGCACCCCCTTTTCGCGGACAAAGGTAGAAAGATTGACAGGAGAAAACAAAAGTGAATTGTTAAATTTAAGAGAGAATTGATACATATAAAGAAATAATCCAGTATATTTGCGAGTACATATCCGGTATCATTGCTTTTCTTCCGGATTGTGTTTCCTTTTACCATAATAATCTTAAAGATGACTTAATATGTTGAATAATAAAGGCTTGTATGTAATTACCGGAGGGCCTGGAACAGGTAAAACATCACTAATTGAAGAACTTGAAAAAGATGGATTAAAGACTGTAAAAGAGGTTGCACGAGATATAATCAAAGAACAACAACTGCAGGGAGGAGATGCCTTGCCCTGGAAAGATACCGGGCTATATACGAAGATAATGCTGGAGCGCTCTGTCGATTCATATCTAGCACATGCAAAGGAGGATGGTGTCCTTTTCTTTGACAGGGGGATACCTGATACTTTGGCTTATGCACAGTTAATAGGGTTGAACGACCGGAAATATATAGAACTGGCCGTTAATAAATATAGGTATAGTGAACAGGTATTTATACTTCCCCCATGGGAAAGTATATACCATACGGATAAAGAACGTAAACAATCATTTAATGAAGCGATAGATACATATTATGTAATGAGGGATGTTTATGAGAATGCAGGTTATACATTGATCGAAGTACCCCAATTGTCTGTGGATGCAAGGAAGGATTTCATTATGGATCGTATAAATTCAATCTGAAAACATCAATATTAGGGGCTTTTAATGAATTTTGTTGTCAATTGGAATATAATCGGTTCAATTTGGAACATTCAGAAAAAAGAATCTGTTATAATTTTGCGGAGTTTAACGATGAGTTAATATAAAATAATGGGGAAGAAGATTGTTTTTATTCTGACATTCGTTTTGATAGCTTTTGCATCAAAGGGTCAGAACACAATAATAAACGGAATTGTAACGGACTCGATCACCGGAGAAACGTTACCATATGTTTCAGTTATACTGAAAGGTACAACTATCGGAGCAACGACTGACGATGACGGGAAGTTTTCACTGACAACATCATCTAATGAAAGAACTTTATCCATTTCTTATCTGGGATACGAAGAAAAAGAGTTTAAAGTTGCTGTCGGAAAGAAGAATTATTTCAAGATAGCTTTGGCACCTTCCAGTTTCGCTATCTCGGAAGTTGTGGTCAAACCCAAAAAGGAAAAATACAGTAAAAAAGAGAATCCGGCTGTCACCTTCGTCAAGAATGTGATCGATTCACGTGAAAGTAACAACCCGCGCAACCACGATTACTTCAGCTACAGTCAGTATGAGAAGATGGTTTTCGCAATGAACGATTATCATCCGAAGCCTAAAAAGGAAAATGGCAAAGCCAGTAAATTCGACTTCCTGGTCGATTATATCGATACGTTGGATATCGGTAAGACCATTCTGCCCGTATCGGAAAAAGAAAAGGTAGAAGGTATCTTTTACCGTAAAGATCCTAAGGTGGAGAAAAGAGTCGTATTGGGAGCCAAGGCTGCCGGTGTGGATGAAGTTTTTTCACGTGATGGTATGCAGCAGTTCCTGGGAGAAGTTTTTCGTGAAGTAGATATTTTCAAGAATGATATTCCTCTCTTCCTGCAACGTTTTGTGAGTCCGTTGTCCAGCATGGGGCCGAATTTCTATAAGTATTATCTACTCGATACACTGGAGGTCAACGGACAACAATGTGTGGACCTGGGATTTGTTCCTTTTGTTTCCGAAGGCTTTGGCTTTACGGGGCATTTGTTCGTGACACTCGATTCTACCTATTTCGTTAAGAAGGCGATATTGAATGTTCCTAAAAACATCAACCTGAACTTTGTCAGTGGAATGACGATTGAACAGACTTTTGAAAGGACGGAAGACGGAACACGTATCATAACCAAAGATGATATAAATGTAGACTTCAAGTTGACGGAGAAGTCAAAGGGTATGTATGCCCGAAGACTGAACATATACAGCAATCATTCTTTCCTGCCTCCTGAGGACGATGGGATATTTAAAGAAAGTGCTCCGGTCATCACGCTGCAAAATGCCTACAAGCAACCGGAAGATTTCTGGGACCTGAATCGTCCCGAGGAAGCCGGAAGGCGGAATCAGAATACGGTCGATAAGTTGATGGAGAAATTACGTTCGGTTCCGATATTCTATGTGACGGAGAAGATCATAACGATCCTGACTTCGGGGTATATAGGCACAAGTACTGATCCTGTTAAAAACAAATTTGAGTTTGGGCCGGCCAATACCTTTATCAGTGGTAATGCGATCGAAGGTGCCCGCTTCCGTGTCGGAGGTACGACTACGACTGCATTCAGTAAAAGATTGTTCCTGGAAGGATATGCCGCTTACGGTACGACGGACCGGAAGATCAAATATAATGGTTTGATAGAGTATTCGTTCAATGACAAGAAAGAATATCGTAAAGAGTATCCGGTCAATTCCATCCGTTTGGAATATCTGTACGATATCAACCAGCTGGGACAGCAATATATGTACACCAACAAGGATAATATTTTCCTGGCATGGAAACGTCAGAGAGATACCCGTGCTACTTATTTGAGAAATGCCGAGTTGACTTATTATCGCGAACATTATAACGGTATTGCTTACGGTGCAGTCCTGCGTAACAAGAAAGAATATTCGACAGACTATGCTGTTTTCGACAGAATAGAAGAAGATGGCCGTATTACTCCGATAAAATCTTATTCAATGACAGAACTGGAATTCAAGTTCCGTTATGCTCCGAACGAGAAATTCTATCAGACACGTAATTACCGTTATCCGATTACTTTCGATGCTCCGGTAATCACTTTGAGCCATATTACAGCAAGAAAAGGTGTATTGGGTGCCGATTATACCTATAACCGTACAGACCTGGGTATCCAGAAACGTTTCTGGTTCTCTGCTTTCGGATACATCGATATTATCGGTAAGGCAGGCAAGGTGTGGGACAAGGTTCCTTATCCATTGCTGATATTGCCAAATGCAAACTTGTCATATACAATCCAGCCGGAATCCTATACGAACATGAACGCAATGGAGTTTATCAGTGATGAATATGCATCCTGGGATGTTACCTATTTCATGAACGGACTTCTTTTGAACCGTCTTCCGCTGATTAAAAAGCTGAAATGGAGAGAGGTGCTTTCATTCCGTGGTATGTGGGGTAATCTGACGGATAAGAATAATCCTTATTATGGCGGTAAAGATCTGTATTTGTTCCCGGAAGGTTCCTATACATTAGGAAATACACCTTATATGGAAGCCGGGGTAGGTGTCGAAAACATCTTTAAGTTCCTTCGTCTCGATTATGTATGGCGTTTGACTTACCGCGATCATCCGGGCATACAGACAAAAGGTATTCGCTTCTCGATGAAGTTGTCGTTCTAGTCGGCATATTTGAAATATAAATAAAACTTCCGTTGTCCGTAATTCATGTTACTGGCAACGGAAGTTTTTTTATGCAGTATCGTTCTCGTTTCCTAAGCAGGAAACTGGAATTTCCCAGGGAAGAAACTGCAGTTTCCCAGGCAGGAAATTGTAGTTCCCTGCGGAGGAAACTGGAGTTTCCAAATAAGAAAACTACGAGGAAACTGTAATTGGCTGATAATTACAACGGTAGTCCTGTTTTGGCAATTCCTTTAAAATGCTTCTGTCATATTCATATAAACCTGCACTCCATCCAGTCCCGGCTCCTTTCCTATATCCAGTCGGAAGTTTTTACCCGGTTGCATTTGTACACGTAATCCGGCACCGAAATTCAGTTTCCATTTATTCCAGTCAAAAGGAGTATTACCGATCGTTCCGGTTCCCATCCAGGCGACAAAACCGCATTTAGCCCAGAAGTTTCCGCTTTTGTATTTAGCCTGGGAACCGAACATATGGCGGTATTCCACGATTCCGTAAGCCATAGACTTATCCCTGTATTTACCCCAGTAATATCCGCGCAGGTCAAAAGGAGAACCGAAAGACGGTAATTCGGAGTAGGGGACATCTCCCATGCCGATCTGACTCTTGGCAATCCATGCCAGTGTACTTCGGGGGCGGAACACATTTACAAAATGCCGGTATTCGAGTTCCAGTATTTCATAATTATAAGTGCCTCCGAGATACTTGCCGAAAGCCTTCATATTTCCACTTAGTAATACGCCCCGTGTCGGTGTGGCAACATCGTCTCTGGTGTCGTATTGGATCAATCCACCGATACCTACATTCAGATATTTCCGTTTGAAACGGTTAAAGTAGGGATCTATTTCCATTACCGGATTAATGTCCGAGGCATCCGTAAAGTTTATATCGAACAGCCCTCCCAGATAGAAGTAGGGGCGTATCTCCCAGACAAAGCGGGGATAGATCTGGAAATAACTCCGGTGATAACGGGTGGTCGAATCGCTTCTGTCTACATGCTCAATCGTTTCGTACCCCTTTCCATAATAATGTGCCGGTTCGTTCCTGTATCCGTAGCTGGCATAAATACGGAATTTATTCTGATTGAAGAAGAATGTCCCGGCTCCTGCAACCACGATTGTTCCGTTTATCGAAAGATTGATGCCCGCCGGAAGGAAGGAACGTTGTGAGATTGTATCGTTCTTATTTATTCTGAAACTGGCCAACACTGCACCGCCAACACCGAGTGATGCTTCCGGAGTATAAGACGGCCCTCCGAGGACCGACCACCATATTTTTTTGTTAGCTCTGATGGAGTCTTTTCGTAATTGCCGATAATAACGTTTAAGTTGTTTCTCGTTCAATTGCTGTCCGTCAACAAAAATGGCTTCTTTATGAAGTGTATCGGTCGGCTCTGTATTTTGAGCCTTTCCGGATAAAAAAGAAACAGATAGGATTATACCTGTGAAAACGATTAAATGTTTCGACATCGGCTGCTTTTTATTTTAGGTTGCAAAAGTATGAAAAAGAAAACATACTAACCTATACTTTGGTTGTCAGCCTTTGTATTTCTTTAGGTTTATTCAGCTTTTTGCACCGGAATTTCGATCCAGAACAGGGATCCTTCTCCTTCCCGGGATTCAACACCTATATTTCCTCCGAATTTTTCGGCTATCATAGCACAGATAGGAAGTCCGAGTCCTGTGCCCTGGGCGAATGGATTTAGTTTGACGAAGCGGTCGAAAATCTTATCTTTTTTATCTTCCGGTATGCCTATTCCGGTGTCTTTCACATAGAAACGGATATTCTTTTCCGTTTCATCCAATGTATAGCCAAATGTGATAGCCCCTTTAGGTGTAAACTTCAATGCATTTGTAAGGAAGTTGATTATCACTTGCATCAGCCGGGTACGGTCTGTGCAAATGATACATTGAGGAAGCTTCTGGTCGAATGATATACTGACTTCTTCTGATCTGCTCTTCAGTTTCATTTGGCTGCAAATCTCTTCCATCAGCTCATTTATGTCTGTCTGGGTATAGACATAATCCAACGAGCCGGATTCGATTTTAGCCATATCTATAATGTCGTTTATCAATTGGAGCAGGAGTTCATTATTGGTGGATATGATATGTGCAAATTCCTGTTTCTCTTCCGGATCATCCGTCTCCGTCAATAAGTTTGAGAAGCCGACTATCGCATTCAACGGTGTACGGATCTCATGGCTCATATTGGCAAGGAATGCTGATTTTAAGCGGTTTGCTTCGTCTGCTTTCTTTACTTCATACATCAGATGTTCTATTCTCTTTTTGTCTGAAATATCTTCTATCTTCATTAAGCCGCCGATAACATTCGTTTCCGAATGATCGAAGACGGGGATTGCACTGATCTCGAATGTCGTTTCGCCGTCAGAAAACTCATGGCGCACCGGCTGCTCTTTTATGATCGCTTCGCTGAGTGCACATTGGGTACAGGGCTCTTTTCTTCCCATTACAGTTTCATAGCAGACCTTTCCCGGTGTATAGCGGCGTCCTTTGGCTTTCCCCTGCAGATTGGACGTAGATTCCCATTGTACCTTATATTCTTTGTCGATATAGATCAATCCAAAGTTTATGCTGTTTAATACCAGGTTTTGTGTATCTGCTGCATCTTCCAGTTTATTCTTGGCCTGGACCAGTTCTTTTTCGTATTCTTTTATCTGTGTAATATCCCAGCGAATGATCAATAGCCATCTGTTCTTGTCGTGGGAAATGATGGATTTATGTACGATCGTATTATGCAGAATGCCGTCCGGGGTTATATAATCTTCTTCTGCTTTGTAGTTTTCGCCTATCCGGACTAATTGTTCATCGACTTTGCGGTATTTCATACCTCGTTCTTCACCATAAATATCAAAATCCGTATGTCCCAAGACTTCTTCACGTTTAGTTCCGGACTGTAACTCGGCTTCTTTATTCCAATAAATATATTTGTAATCATCATTGATATCTTTGACAAAAACCGGAAAAGGAAGATTATCCAGAATATCGATACTAAAAAGACGTTCTTTTACAGTTTCGTTCAATATCTGTTCTCCTGCCAGTTTGACTTTGTATTGATCGTTCTCTCCGGCTAATTTCCGGTTTCTGTACAACAGAAAAAAGGAGATAACGACCGATAGCAGAAGAAGCAGAAGTAATATGGTAGTTTCCACTGTTAACATCAAAAATAGATTATTTATCGAAATAAGCATTCCCATTAAACTGTAATAAAAATTTACCCCTTACAAATTTCGACAAATGTATCATTAATATTTTAAATACTTTCTGAAATTTATTGATTTTCATAATATTTTTCTATTATACCCCTAAATATTTTCATAATATGCAATCTAGTTTCCTTGTAGTCTGAGAAATTAGCTTTACATTTGAAGAGGTAAACAGAGAAAAAGTAATTTATGAAGAAAGTAGCTGTTCTGGCAACCTTTTTTCTAATCTCCCTGCAACTGCTCAACGCCCAGAAAGTAGGGTTGGTATTAAGCGGAGGAGGTGCGAAAGGTGCTGCACATATCGGGGTAATAAAAGCGCTTGAAGAAAACGGAATACCTATTGATTATATAACAGGAACCTCTATCGGATCCATTATCGGTAGTTTGTATGCTATGGGATATTCGCCGGAAGAAATGCTGGCATTAATGTTGTCGGAAGAATTTAGTTACTGGCAGACGGGAACGGTTGAAAATGAGTATAAATATTATTTCAAGCGGCCGGACCCGACGCCAGAATTCGGTCATTTTTCTATCGACATGACTGACTCCTTGCAGATAAAAGCAAACTTTTTGCCGCAGAGCCTTATCAATCCGATCCAGATGAATCAGGCTTTCATGGCTCTTTTCTCGCAGGCTACGGCTAAAGCCGGATGGAATTTCGATAATCTGTTCGTTCCGTTCCGTTGTGTCGCTTCCGATATTTATACAAAGAAAGCGATTATATTCAAAAATGGAGATTTGGGAGATGCTGTGCGTGCTTCCATGACTTTCCCTTTCTTTTTTCAACCGATCTGGAAAGACAGTATTCCTTTGTTTGACGGTGGCATTTATGATAATTTCCCGGTTGGTCCGATGAAAGAGGCTTTCCATCCTGATTTCATTTTTGGTTCTACAGTAGCCGGAGGGAATAACAAGCCTTCCAACAATGCATATAATCAGCTGGAAACAATGATTATGCAAAAGACAGACTATGATGTTCCCGAAGAAGACGGTATGATGATCAAGTTCAGCTTCCCGACCGTCTCATTACTGGATTTTCAGAAGGCAAAGGAATTGATGGATATTGGTTATAAACGCACTATGGGGATGATCGATTCGATTAAGCAGAGAGTTCCCCGCAGGGTGCCGCTTGCCGAAGTGAATATGCGAAGGGCTGCTTATAAGGAAAGTTTGCCTCCATTGATTTTCCAGAATATCTATGTGACGGGAGTCTCTGAATCGCAGCGTAAATATATAGAGTCGCAGTTGCATCGTGACATCAACCATGAGTTTTCGATGGAAGAGTTCAAACGGGCTTATTTCAAAATGTTGACCTCTTCCAAGATCAGAGAGATTATGCCACATGCTGTTTACAATCGCAGGGAGAAAAAATTCGATCTTTATCTGGACGTAAAAATGAAAGAAGAAATAACGGTCGGTTTTGGTGGCAATATTTCATCACACCAGGCAAACCAATTATTTCTGGGGTTAGGATATCAATATTTAGGTCGTTTTGCTGCCGATGTTAATGCTAATTTCCAGGTGGGAAATTCCTTTAGCGGAGTGTTGTTGAGCGGGAGGATTTATTTGCAGACCAAAATTCCGACATATCTTAATTGGGAAGGTGTTTATTCTGATAAACGATATCAGGAGAGCCAATCTTTGTTCTATGAAGATGTATTACCGGCTTTCATAAAGCAAAAGGAGCTGTATATGAAGTTGAAACTGGGATTCCCATTCCTGAATAGGGCTAAGTCGGAGATAGGATTCGCTTATGGGCAATTGAATGATTATTATTTCCAAAGCAACAGCATGTTGTTCCCTAATTCGCGGTTTGACCATAGCTGGTATAACTTATTCAGCGGCTCGCTCAGTATAGAACGTAACTCGTTGGATGCTAAACAATATCCCATATCCGGACGGAAACAGTTCCTGATAGCGCAATATGTTACAGGGACAGAAAATTATGATCCTTCCTCGCAGACAGCGGAAAGTCAACCGTTTAAGAAAAAGGTTCATAGTTGGTTGCAGTTGAAAGGGGAGTGGCAACACTATGAAGTGTTAAGTAATCGCTTCAACCTGGGACTTCAGGGTGAACTGGTCGTGTCGAGCAAAAACTTGATGAATAACTATACGGCATCAGTTTTACAGGCTCCGGCATTTACTCCTACACCTCATAGTAAGATTGTGTTTAATGAAGCTTTCCGGGCAAATCAATATTTGGCTGCCGGAATTTCACCGATCTATAAGTTCAGTAAGCTTCTGCATTTTCGTTTGGACTTATATGGTTTTGCGCCATTATACGAAATAAAGAAGGAGGTCAAAAGTGAAAATCCGTATGTGGCGGCTCCCTATTATGGAAAATTTCTTCATTCATTTAAGTATATGGGAGAGGCTGCTCTGGTTCTGCAATTACCTTTTGCCTCTATTAGTCTGTATGCCAATGGATATAGCTATCCGGCGAAGAATTTCAACTTCGGACTGAATATCGGTTACTTGATCTTCAATCCAAAAATGTTAGATTAATTTGAAAAAAAGATGTAGTAAAGTCTTGCAAGTTTAAAAGAAAACACTACCTTTGCACTCGCAATCACGAAACAATGGCCGCGTAGCTCAACTGAATAGAGTAGCTGACTACGGATCAGCCGGTTACAGGTTTGAATCCTGTCGCGGTCACCATTCGAAGATAGCAATAGAATATATCTTGGCTCCTTAGCTCAACTGAATAGAGCATCTGACTACGGATCAGAAGGTTAAAGGTTTGAATCCTTTAGGAGTCACTTGAATATTCAAATTCATTTACAGATTGGCTCGCTAGCTCAACTGAATAGAGCATCTGACTACGGATCAGAAGGTTATAGGTTTGAATCCTATGCGAGTCACTTGAGAATCCTTATTTCATCCAGCGTCTTCGGAAGCAATGAAATAAGGATTTTTTCAATTTCTACCGGTCGTATCATTATTATTCATATATTCGCAGTTAATACAAAGAATATTTTATTTAAGATAAAAGGTAAACACTTGAAAGCACACTATAAAACTTCTATAGCCATAAGTCTAATCGTCATTATCGTATTAGTGATCTTACGTACCACTGTTACCGGACAAGATAGCATCAAATTCATCGACGATACCGATGATCAGCCAATAGATCAACAAAACAGCGACTCTATAGACCTTCGTTATTCCAATGAGTACCAAAGTTGGAAACAAACCTCGGACACGACTTTCCGCAGTTTGTTTAATGGGAACCAACAAGCTGATATCTTGGCCGAACATCCCGGAATGGTGGTATTATGGGCAGGATACGCTTTCTCCAAAGATTATCTAAGTCCCAGAGGGCATATGTGTTCCATAGAAGATCTATACAAAAGCCTGCGGACCGGCGCTCCCATGACCCCGACGAGTGGCCCCCAGCCTGCCGCATGCTGGGCATGTAAAAGTCCGGACATACCCCGCTTATTAACGACCACCGATGCCAAGACCTTATATAAGAAGAAATGGGCGGAGCTAGGCAACGAGATCGTAAATCCAATCGGATGCGCAGACTGCCATGAACCGCAAAGCATGGGATTGCGCGTGACCCGCTCATTCTTGAAAAGTGCCTATAAGCGCAACGGATTACGTATAGAGGACGCAACCGAGCAAGAGATGCGATCTCTAGTATGCGCCCAATGCCACGCCGAATATTATTTCCAAGGAGAAGATCGTATACTAACCTTACCTTGGGATCAAGGTTATACGGTAGAAAATATAGAAGCCTATTACGATAGCATAAACTTCACCGATTTCACCCATAAATTAAGCCGGGCACATTTGATAAAGGCGCAACATCCGGATTTCGAGTTATTCCAGATGGGCATTCACGGGCAAAGAGGCGTTTCCTGCGGAGAATGCCATATGCCTGCTGTCGGGGAAGATGAGAACCGGTACAACAACCATCATATCAAAAGCCCGTTGGCAATGATAGACCGTACTTGCCAAGCCTGCCACCGGGAAAGTGAGGAGACCTTACGCAAGGATGTTTATGAACGGCAAAACAAAGTCTACGCCATACGCATGCGTGTAGAGGAAGAATTGACAAAAGCCCATATAGAAGCGAAATTCGCTTGGGACAAAGGCGCTACGGAATCTCAAATGAAAAACGTATTAAAACTGCTCCGGCAGGCACAATGGCGTTGGGACTTCGCCGTGGCCTCACATGGGGCGGCTTTCCACGCGCCCCAAGAAGTCACACGTATCTTGGGCAGCGGACTCGATAAGGCTACCCAAGCCCGCATCCAGATCATGAAGGTCTTAGCGCAGCTAGGCTATACCCAAGATGTTCCGATGCCGGATATCTCCACGAAAGCGAAAGCCCAGCAATATATCGGCCTCGATATGGAAGCCGAGCAACAGGCCAAACAAAAGTTTTTAGAAACCGTCATCCCCCAATGGCAGGAAGAAGCGAGGGCCAATAAACGATTCATCGAAGGTAATTAAGTTCTTTCCTCCAGTTCCAATCCCGGGGTGTAAGGTAGCGAGATCGTAAACTTACTACCTACGCCAACCTCGGATTCCAGCGATATGCTTCCATGAAACGTATGAACGATACTCTGGCAGATCGCTAACCCCAAGCCTGTACCTTGGGCAAACTCATCCAGTTTCTGGAAACGCTCGAATACCTTTTCCTTTTTATCATCAGGAATGCCCTTACCCGTATCTTTCACGGAAATAAGGATCGATTTTCCATCTGCGCTAAGTTCATATCCGATCTCGATATATCCCTTAGCGGTAAACTTCACCGCATTATTAATGAAATTGGTACAAACCTGCGTCAACCGGAAATGATCCGAACGGATGATAAGAGGTTCATGGGGAACCCTTATCTTTAACTCCACTCCCTCCGGCATCATCAATTGATGCGTATGGAAGATATCTCCCATCAGTTTACTCAGATCGAGGTTCTCATAAGAGAAAGACATGCTACCGGATTCTATGCGTGATAGATCCAAGATATCGTTGATCAGCTTAAGCAACAGGTCACTGTTTTTGGTAATCAGATCTATAAACTCCGCCTTTTCCTCCGGTTCCAAAGGCATATCCGAATTGAGCAATTGAGAGAAGCCTACGATCGCATTCAGAGGCGTACGTATCTCATGGCTCATATTCGCCAAAAAGACTAATTTCATCCGATCAGATTCCTCCGCTTTCCGGCGGGCGGCTATAAGGCTATTCTCCGTGTCTTTTATCCGCTGGATATTCAAGCATAAGCCACTTACCTCAACAGCTTCGTCACCGGAAACCGAATCTTTCTCATTCTTATTTTGGGCATAGCGAAATTCCCACCACTCATACCCCTTCTTATTAAAGTTACAACGACGTTGCGTCACTTTCCGGGAAAGAAAGCCCGTATCCAGTAGATTCCGGTTTCGAAGGAAATCCTCCAGCTCCTCTGGATGTATAGTGTTCTGGAACTCCTCGATACTCATCGGCAAACAAGGAATGCCCAAATAGTGATAGAACCGATTATCAAACTCGAAAACCCCTTTGCTATACCGGAAAGCGAAGATATTGCCGCTATCCAGCGCAAAGGAAAGAAAAGTCTTCTCCCTCTTTAATTTTTCCTGCGCATCCTTTTTATGCAATACCTCTTGCATATATTGCTTTCTTTGGTAACTAAAAAGCAGAAGCAACATCACCACCAGAATAAAGCCGGCAGCCCATATATAATATTTATATTGAATGACAAACGGCATATTCGCGATAATAGCTCCTTCCGGCAATTTACTACTATCAATGCCCCAGCGTTCTAACACACCGTAATCAAAAACATAAGCCTTGTTACTCTCTTCGATTTGCGGAAAATCGGACGGGGGCGTTCCTTTCAAGATAGAGACGACCCGGTTTACAGCTGCCTCTACCTCATCCTTAAAGACAGTTACATACCCGCCAACTACGCCATTCTGATTACCGATCAACTCATTGATCACGGAGAAACATGGAAAGGCACTGAGCCGCCCCAACGAGATTGTCATATAATCCCTCTTGGTTGCCAGATACGCTTTATTATAATAATTCTCGCCGAATCCCTTAATCAGGGCATTCGCCGATTTCGTACTGAGTGTGCTTATATACATCGTATCCGGCTTTATCTTAGGTATATCCGATATCGAAATCCCGTTCTTTCCGGATAAACGTACCCGATCCAAGGAATATATATTGTTCACGGCACAAATATCCTGAATCTGCGCATTCATGTCCGCCAGCATCATATTATCCTGAAAGGTATCGTCCGAGACTCTTATGACGATGCAATTACCAACAAGCCGCCGTATCAATTCTATATTCCTCTTATAATCCGGTTTATCATAAAAGCCCGTCATATTCGGATATTTCCGGATGATCGGGATATTGGGATAACTAACCCCCATAAACACGACCGGGATCGATTTAGCGAGGGGATGCCTGCTACTTATCAAAGCGTTCAAGGCTTGATCGTCATTGACCAGAATAATATCCGGGTTCCATGTCGATAACTCATTCAGTTTCTTGAATAATTTCTGTCGCTGTTGCTTCTCCGAATATTGCTCACAATCCAAATAAAAAGAATAGACACTCGCATGTATCCCCTTCTTCCGCAAATCACTCGACATGATTTCCTTCATCTTCTCATAGGCGGGAAAATGTTTTTCGTAAGATTGAATCACGAGTATACGCTTCTCCTCCGATAAGTCTGTAGAGGATTTACATGATATACAGGTAACAAAGAGAAATATGATGGATATTATTCCAAATAAGCGCTTAGCTGGCATATCGTTCCTTTAAGGTGTTTTCTATGACTTTACAAAACTAAAGATTTATTTCGTACATTTGAGCATATTTTTCACGAAATACAATCAAAACATCAAATATATGAAACAAGAAATCCAACTGAACGAACACAACAAGCAAGAGTATCCTCCTATGCACACGGCGGAACATATCTTAAACCAGACAATGGTACGGATGTTCGGATGCCCCCGGTCCAAGAACGCGCACATAGAGAGGAAGAAGTCTAAATGCGATTATCTATTGGCGGAAGAGCCCAGCGCGGAGGTCATGGCCGAGGTTGAGAAGAAGATAAACGAGGTGATCGACCGGCACCTGCCCGTAACCATCGAGTTCATGCCGAAAGAAGAGGCCGGAGATATCGTGGATTTAAGTAAATTGCCCGACGATGCCAGCGATACATTACGTATCGTACGCATAGGCGATTACGATGCCTGCGCATGTATCGGATCGCACGTGGCGAATACATCCGAGATAGGACATTTCAAGCTGTTGAATTACGACTATGCCGACGGGAGATTACGGCTACGTTTCAAATTGGTATAAAATTTAAAGCAAGCGCAAACGGTCAAATAAAAATATTTTATGTAAGTTTGCAAGCGATTAAAGGAACATTTTAATACAGACATTAAATACAATAGTTATGCAAACAATTGACAATTTCAATTTTGCCGGCAAAAAGGCATTTGTAAGAGTTGACTTTAACGTTCCATTGGACGAAAACTTCAACATCACCGACGACACTCGTATGCGTGCCGCTCTTCCTACATTAAAGAAGATCTTAGCGGATGGTGGTAGCGTAATTATCGGTTCTCACCTAGGTCGTCCGAAAGGCGCTACTGATAAGTTCTCCTTAAAGCACATATTGAAGCACCTTTCTGAGTTGTTAGGCGTAGATGTTCAGTTTGCAAACGACTGTATTGGCGAAGAAGCCGGCGCTAAGGCTGCCGCTTTGCAACCGGGCGAAGCTTTGTTGCTTGAGAACCTTCGTTTCTACGCTGAAGAAGAAGGCAAACCAAGAGGTTTGGCTGAAGACGCTTCCGACGAGGAGAAGAAGGCTGCCAAGAAAGCCGTTAAAGAAAGCCAGAAAGAGTTCACGAAGAGATTGGCCTCTTACGCTGACTGCTATGTAAACGACGCGTTCGGTACCGCTCACCGTGCTCACGCTTCTACGGCTTTGATCGCTGACTACTTCGATACGGACAACAAGATGTTCGGTTATTTGATGGAGAAAGAAGTGAAGGCTGTCGATAAGGTTATGAACGACATCCAACGTCCGTTCACCGCTATCATGGGTGGTTCTAAGGTTTCCTCCAAGATCGAGATCATCGAGAACTTGTTGAACAAGGTAGACAACTTGATCATCACGGGTGGTATGACTTATACTTTCACGAAAGCGCAAGGCGGTAAGATCGGTAAGTCTATCTGCGAGGACGATAAGTTGGATCTTGCTCTTGATTTGATCAAGAAAGCGAAAGAAAAAGGCGTAAACTTGGTATTGGCTGTTGACGCTAAGATCGCTGACGATTTCAGCAACGACGCTAAGACTGATTTCGCTCCGGTAGATCAGATTCCTGATGGTTGGGAAGGTCTTGACATAGGTCCGAAGACCGAGGCTATCTACGCTGACGTTATCAAGAACTCTAAGACGATCCTTTGGAACGGTCCTACGGGTGTATTCGAGTTCGAGAACTTTACGCACGGATCTCGCACGGTTGGCGAGGCTATCGTTGAGGCTACGAAGAACGGCGCTTTCTCTTTAGTAGGTGGTGGCGACTCTGTTGCTTGCGTTAACAAATTCGGTTTGGCTAACGGCGTATCTTACGTTTCTACAGGTGGTGGCGCTCTTCTTGAGGCTATCGAAGGTAAGGTTCTTCCGGGTATCGCAGCTGTAAAAGGCGAGGCTTACAAATAATCAGATAAGTAAGTGATTTAATAAAAAATCCCCCGGGACGCTCGGTATTCATCGAGATGTCCCGGGGGATTTTCTTTGATTTAGTTCCGTATTAATCTTGTTTCAAGATCAAGGCGGAAGAGGCGCTTACGGTAGTTTTACCCTGTACGGAACCTTTACCGTCCAGATAAATCCGACCGTCTTTACAAACCGGAATCCATGTTCCTTCCGGCAGAGAAACCGTTACCGCCTTCCGGTTCCCGTTAAAGATAACCATAATCTTCTTCCAACTATCCCCGTTCGCATGTTCCCCTAAGGTATACGCTACGACACCGGGCTGGTTCACTTCTTGGAATTGAAGGGCCTCCCTCACTCCCTCGGCCGTGGCGATACGGAAAGCCGGGTGCGACTTACGAAGGGCGATCAAATCCTTGTAATAGTTGAAAACATCCTTGTTTTTTGCCTTTAAAGACCAGTCGATCTCATTGATTGAATCGGGCGATTGATAGCTGTTATGTACACCTTTCTTATCGTGCAGCAACTCCTCTCCTGCCCGCATGAAGGGTACTCCTTGCGAGGTGAAGATGATGGTCTGGGCCAACTTGCCGAATCGTATCAACTCATCCGGGGTAGCGTCTTTCGGGGCCGAGAGCTTCAACTTATCCATCAAACAAAGATCATCGTGGCAAGAGACATAGTTGATCACTTGCGTAGGCTTGTTCGCATAAGGCGCTTTGCAATATAATATTTGGTTATAGTCGATTTGCGGATGGCGGATAGCGCCTACAATACCGAACTTAATAGACTCCTCGTTACCTTCCGGCTTTCCGGAGGTGAAACCGGCCTGTGTAGTCTCGAATACGCTTCCTTTTAAAGCATCCCGCAGGTCATCGCTAAATACGGCCACATCATTCAGTTTCGGGGCGTTTACCTTGATCGCCCTCTGATCCTCCGGTAGCGGGGAATCGCTGGCGGTCCAGCCCTCGCCGTATACGAAGATGGAAGGATCTAGTTTGGTTAACTCGGCTTTTACCTCGTTCATGGTCTCTACGTCATGGATGCCCATCAAGTCGAAACGGAAACCATCCACATGGTATTCCTCGGCCCAATATTTCACGGACTCCACGATATAGCGGCGTACCATCGCCCGCTCCGAAGCGGTCTCATTACCACAGCCGGAGGCATCCGAATAGCTTCCGTCCGGTTTATGACGGTAGAAGTAACCGGGAACGGTCAAACTGAAATTCGACCCATCCCCCACAAAGGTATGATTGTAAACCACGTCCATGATCACACGGATACCATTCCGGTGCAACCCCCGCACCATCTCCTTGAACTCACGAATACGAGCCTCGGGATTGTAAGGATCGGTGGAATAGCTCCCCTCGGGGGCGTTATAGTTCTTGGGATCATATCCCCAATTGTACACATTATCTTGCAAGCGGGTCTCGTCCACCGAGCCATAATCATAGGAAGGAAGGATATGGACATGGGTAACGCCCAACTCCTTCAGATGATCCACGCCGGTAGCCACGCCGCCCGGACCTTTCGTGCCGTTCTCCGCCAAGGCGAGAAACTTACCTTTATGCGTCACGCCGGAGTTCGCGGCGATCGAGAAATCCCGATGATGCATCTCGTAGATGATAATATCGGAGAAGCTTTTCAACTCGGGAGATTTATCCGCCTCCCAGCCCTCCGGATCGGTAGCCGACCAATCGATCACGGCCGCACGGTTTCCATTCACCCCGACGGCTTTCGCCCAGATACCGGGAGTCTCATCCAGCCATTTATCGCCGATACGGATCTGGAAGGTATAGAAGGAACCTTTCAGATCCTCGCTCACGGAGATACGCCACGTACCCTTATCCGAGGATTTCATCGGCAACTGGCGGATAGGCTCCCCTCCCTCACCGGAGGCGTAAAGATTCAAGCGGACTTCTTCCGCCGTCGGGGCCCAAAGGGTGAACACGGATTTCGTGGGGGAATAGAACAACTCCAGATCGTCTCCCTCATAGGAAGGGTATTCATCAAAGGATTTGTATTCTTTCGGTGAGTTGCAGCTAAGCAACAGCGACAGGTATATAGATACCGGAACTAAGTGTCTCGTCATGGCTGATTCAGTAATTTGTTTTCAATCACAAAGATAGAAGTTTCGAATCGGATTCGCCAACGAAACAGAAAAGAAGAGGCGAAAAATCTACCGCAAACGTTTTCGCCTCTTTCGCTCATTCATGCTATATTAGAACGGAACCTCGTTACTGCTACCTTGACTCAAGAAGTCAGCTCCCGCCGATGGGATCGGGGGCATCGGGTCTCCACCGTTCATGGTCGAGGAGAATTCCCTTACCGCTATATCTTCCTCTACGTTCATAAACTTGGCGAACTCGCTCTTAAAGCGCAGCCGGACATCCCCCACGGCACCGTTACGATGCTTGGCGATAATGATCTCGGCGAGGCCGATCAGGGAATTTCCCCGCTCGTCTTCCGTAATCTTATAATATTCGGGACGGTGGATGAAACATACCATATCGGCATCCTGCTCGATAGCTCCGGACTCACGCAAGTCGGCTAGCTGCGGACGCTTACCTTCCACGCCTTGACGGGCTTCCACACCACGGTTCAACTGCGACAAGGCGATGATCGGGATATTCAATTCCTTGGCCAATCCCTTCAACGAGCGGGAGATCGTACTCACCTCCTGCTCACGGCTACCGAAGTTCATACCGCTAGCGTTCATCAGCTGAAGGTAGTCGATAATGATACATTTAATGCCATGCTCGCGCACCAAGCGACGGGCTTTCGTTCGCAGCTCGAAGACGGACAAGCTCGGGGTATCGTCCACGAAGATCGGGGCGTCGTAAAGCTCCTTGATCTTAAAGTCCAGCTGTTCCCACTCGTAGCTCTCCAAGCGTCCGCTCTTGATCTTCTCGCCCGGTATCTCGCAGACATTCACGATCAGACGGTTTACCAACTGCACGTTACTCATCTCGAGCGAGAACAGGGCGACAGGCGTATTGAAATTCACCGCCATATTCTTCGCCATGGAAAGGACGAAGGCCGTCTTGCCCATGGCCGGACGGGCAGCGATAATGATAAGGTCTGAATTCTGCCAACCGGAAGTCATCTTATCCAACCCCTCGAAGCCCGTACGCAATCCGCTCAGACCTTCCTTCTGGAGGGCCGCCTTTTGCAACATCTCCATAGCGTCCTTGATGACGGGGTTGATCTGGGTGACATCCTTCTTTACGTTACGTTGCGAGATCTCGAACAACTTGCCCTCCGCCTCTTGCATCAGGTCCTCTACATCGAGCGTCTCATCAAATGCCTTTCCTTGGATCATCGCCGTGAAAGAGATCAACTCCCTCGCCAGATATTTCTGGGCAATGATCCGGGCGTGATACTCGATATGGGCGCTACTGGCCACCTTGCTGGTAAGTTGAGAGATATAAAACGGTCCGCCTACATCCTCCAATTCTCCCCGTTTCTTCAATTGCTCCGTTACGGTAAGCATATCCACGGGACGCTGGCTCAACGCCAAGTCTACGATAGCGGCATAAATCTTCTCATGCGCTTTCTCATAGAAACATTCCGGCTTCAAGATCTCGCTGACGATCGAGTACGCGTCTTTCTCCAGCATCAACGCACCCAACACAGCCTCCTCCAACTCACGGGCCTGTGGCTGAAGACGCCCCATATCGGGGAGCATCTCCACAGGCTTTTTCCTTCCTCTTCCTGTATTTCTTGTTCCTTCTGCCATCATTCTTTCTATTTGGGGAGTCAAAGGTAATATCTTTTACCCATTTCTGAAAAAGATTCTTTATATTTAGGAATTAAAACCTGTCGAATCATGAAAGCGTATTTTATCGGATTAGTTATCATGGGCGGCTGCCTATTATACGGCTGCCATACCAAACAAAAGAAAGGGGAAAACAGTAGCGACTACTCAGCCGACTCCCAATCCATAGCACGGCAAGATACCCTACCGTTACCGATTGATACCCATGCCGCATCTTCAGTTTCCACGGAAGGATGGACCGCCAAGCAGATACGGGACAGCATAGAATTGTTCTTCGGCAAGGAATACGATACCCTTCCCCCGCATCTACGGAAGATCCGCAGAAACATGGCCTCCCTCTGGAACACGGACGACTCCGTCTTCCTACAGCTTATCATAGTGGAAGCTCCGTATGTAAAAGCATTTAAGACGTACGTATTCGACTCGCCCCTCATCCGGATCGGCGGAGGCCCTTACGACCGGTCGCCCGAGGAATCTCTTTGCGAGGACACCACCCACTTCTCCATGCGAGTAAGCCCGAATGTCTACCCAACCAACATCGAACGGATCGAGATCGCCATCACCAACCATACCGACCTAGAAGGGATGGGAGGTGAATCGTATTTCATCGAGCATTTCGACGGGAAGGCATGGAAAGGGGTCCCGCAACCCAACTTTTTTGTTGATATCGGCTATCCGATCTTTCCAAACGAGACAAGAGACGATTTCTCGGCCACCTTACTGCCAGAGCTCAAGGAAAACCCTCCGGGATTGTACCGGGTGCGCAAGACCGTCATCACCGGACAGGGCGCCGGCATCGTCCATTATCCTTTGGCCGCCACGTTCTACCTATCCGATAACCCGGAAGATTATGAGGAATACACACGCTTCGCCAGCCGGCTCCACGAGCCTCGCCCCATGGCCGAGTTCAAGGGAGGAAGAGAAGCCATGACCCGTTTCTTCGAACAGAACCTGCGTTATCCCGAATCTTATAAAGGTACGGGCACGAAGGTACGACTCTTCTACTCCTTCACGATCGATTCCTTAGGTATGTTACAGAATCCCGTAAGCCTACCCGAGAATATACTGTATCCTCGCGATACGGGGAAAACCTATGATGAGTTCCGCGGTGAAGCCTTACGGGTACTCCGGTTGATGCCCGCATGGGAACCCGCCGTAAACCGTATCCATGGTCCGGTCAGCATAGATACCGGGCTCTTCTTCTACTTCAACGAAGAGGGGAAATGCGGGATTGAATAGATGGCCAGTACTGCCTAAGAAGTATTGGAGTACTTCTTAGGCAGTACTCGGGTACTTCCATGAAAGTACTCCAGTACTATTACCAGAAGTATCGCAATACTCTCAGAGAAGTAAGCCTATGCTAACGTAAACTGGCAACAATATTGCTGTCAGCATACAGCGACATAACTTTACTTACGTAAAAAAGTATTATCTTTGCACCCGTAAAAAGTAATTTTCAAATTATGGACGACAGTATCCCGCTAGAAACAGAACAGAGTATGAACTAACGAGGCGGAGGGTTTCATTGATCCTCTGCTCGGATTAAACACGAAAGGAGGCAATAATGAGACAATTTCTTTATTGTGAGGCCGGTTATGTGGAGAAGAACCAATGGCTTCCTAACAGTTGGGTAAACGTAGAGTGCCCGACTCCCGAAGATCTTCAATTCTTGATGGATCGATTTAACGTACCCGAATCATTCTTGAGCGATATAGCCGATACGGACGAACGTCCCCGTATCGAGTACGAGGGGAATTGGTTGCTTACCATCTTACGTATCCCGTTGCAGAACCAAGATCATGACATCCCGTTCAATACGGTGCCGATCGGTATCATCACGAACAATGAGATCATCGTAAGCGTATGTTACCATAAGACGGACTTGATCCCCGATTTCATCCGTTATACCCAACGGAAGGAACTCCAGATTAAAAACAAGTATGAGTTGATCCTCCGGCTGATCCACTCATCGGCCGTATGGTTCCTTAAATACCTGAAACAAATCAATTACGCCGTCACCGAGGCGGAAAAGGCGTTGGAGAAAAGCATCCGCAACGAGGATCTGCTAGCGTTGATGAAGCTGGAGAAGAGCATGGTATTCTTCAACACCTCCATCCGCGGGAATGAGGTGATGCTGGCCAAGCTCCAGAATATTTTCCAAGAGCCGCAATATATCGACAAGGATTTAGTGGAGGACGTGGAGATCGAGTTGAAACAGGCCCATAACACGGTAAATATCTATAGCGATATTCTTACGGGTACGATGGACGCTTTCGCCTCTATCATCTCCAACAACGTAAACACGATCATGAAACGTATGACATCACTTTCCATTATCTTAATGGTTCCGACATTAATCGCTAGCTTCTACGGGATGAACGTCCCGATCTACATGGAGGATATGCCGCATGGTTTCGTGGTTATCATCTTGCTCTCGATCTTGCTATCCGCTACGGCCTTTTTTATATTCAGGAAGATCAAATGGTTTTAGGATATCAAAAAATAAACCGGACGCAGATCACCCGTGCTTGTCGGTGTCATCTGCGTCCGGTAAATATCAAATTCGGTATATCTTTATCTTGGCTTACTTATGCGTATCCTCGAGGATATAACGCAAGGTTCCGGCATTTACCAAGTCCTCTTGCGAGATGGTGTAGCCCTTTAGCTTTTTATCGCCGGCGAAAACGTCCTTGATGTAGATCGCTTCCGGATTACTATGCTTAGACTCGATTACCAATTCGCCTTTAGGATAGAATTTCTTGTCGAGCTGGATCGTAACCTTATCGAAAGTCGGGGAAGTCAATACATAGTTCACGTCGCCCGGACAAGCCGGATAGAAGCCCATCATGGAGAAAATAGCCCAAGCGGACATCGTGCCTGTATCCTCGTTACCCGGGACACCGTTCGGGGCATTATGATAGCAATCCTTCAACAACTGACGGACCAACTTCTGAGTACGCCAAGCCTCTCCCTTGAAATAACTAAACAAATAAGGATAAGCGATATCCGGCTCGTTGGCGGGATCATAATTGCCGTCATCGAATACCTTCTGCAAATGATCGACAAATTTCTTATCGCCTCCCATCAATTTGGCCAGTCCCTTGATATCGTGAGGAACATAAAACGTATAATTCCATGCGTTGCCTTCATGGAAACCGGGACTAGGCTCGAAGTTCTCGCCTTGTTTCGGATCGAACGGAGAGTAGAAAGTGCCGTCCGGCAAGATAGGACGCAGCGTTCCGAACTCCTTGCTATAATAATGTTTGTAACCTAAAGAACGGTCACGGAATAACTTGGCATCCTCTTTCTTACCCAAGGCTTGAGCGAAATTAGCCAAGTTCCAGTCGGCGATATAATATTCCAGCGCATGAGATACGGAGTTATCGTATTGCTCACGCAAAGGAACATAGCCCTTACTGAAATAATCGTTCGCGTCCGGACGAAGCAGGTTGAACTCTCCCGGGGTAGTAGCGCCTTTACGCATCGCCTCATAAGCGGTTTGCTCATCAAAGTCACGCAAGCCGCGCATCCATGCGTCTACGATATACGGGATCGAGGGATCGCCCTCCATCGTAAAGGTCTCACGTCCGTAAAGCTCCCATTTCGGTAACCAACCGTTTTCCCGATACATATCCAGCATCGTACGGATAATATCCAATTGGCGCTCCGGATAGAGCAAGGTCATCAGGGTACTTACGTTGCGGTACGTATCCCACAGGGAGAAGACCGTATAACGGTTTCCGGTGGTATGGCCTACTTTCAGGCTCTCCATCATCGGGTACTCGCCGTTCACGTCTTGCAGGATATTCGGATGGATCAGCAAATGATACATACCGGTATAGAATATCGTTTTCTCGTCTTTCGTACCTCCTTCCACTTGTACCTTGGAAAGATCCTTGTTCCACATCGTGCTAGCCGCCGTACGGACCTTGTCGAAATCGAAGCCGGGCTGCTCCGTATTCATGTTCAGGCGGGCGTTCTCGATGCTCACGTACGAGATACCCATCTTCACCTCGATAGCCTCGCCCTCGTCCGTATCGTAATCGAACCATACGCCGACATCGTCTCCGCTCATCTCACGGGTATAACTGGTATATAACTTATACTTGCCGGAGTAGATATCCCATTCGGCCTCTACCCCCTTCATCTCACGTTGTTTCTTCCAATAACCCATCTTCTTCGGGGCCTTGTTTACCTTCATCACGAAGTAAACCGGGAATACGGCCTGTGGATTATAGCAAAACGTACCTAAAAGCTTACTCCCCTCGATCTCCGTATCATTCACGATACGTACCGTGGCGCCGGTCTCGTTCGTCAAGCCCTCGCCTAGGTTCAAGAGGATATGGCTCTCCCCTTTCGGGAAGGTAAAACGGCTCAAGCCCGTACGCATGCTGGCAGTAGCCTCCGCCTTGATATTATACTTGGTCAAGGTATTGCTATAATAACCGGGATGAGCCACCTCGTCCTTGTACTCACTGCCGTAAGCCTTATAGTCCACGTTCAACTCGCCCGTCGTCGGCATCAATAGCAAACCTCCCAGCTCCGGGCATCCCACGCCGCTCAAGCTGCCGTGGGCGAATCCCGTAAAGAATTTATTGTCTGCCGAGTAAGGAGTAGACCACCATTGACTATCCTTGTCAAAACGATTCTTCTCCGACCCCATGACGTTGAAAGGAACCACGCTCATCATACCCTGCGGACAAACCGCGCCGGGATTCGTCGTACCGTAATTGCTCGTACCGATGAAGGGGTTCACATAATCTACCGGTTGCTGCGCCGTAGCGAACAGACTGCCACACAACAGGAAGGTCATTAACTGTTTCTTCATTTGATAAATGTATTTTAGTTGATAATTAATTGATTCATACTTACCAGATCACGATCTCATCCGTGAAGATGAAACCCTTATTTGCCTCTTTTGCCTTGATACGGATATAACGGGCTTTCCAATCGCCGTTAAACGTGTATTCCTGAAAAGACAGGTCTTTATCCGTATTGGATATCGTAGTAGGGATAACTCCCTGCGAGATATAGCTCTCCCCGTCTTCCGATGTCAGCAACTCCACCTCTCCCGGTTGGTACACGCCCGGGCCGATCAATTGCATAAAGCGGGACGATACCTTATGGATATCCGTCACCTCGCCCATGTCCACCACGCAATCCAAGTCATTCAAATAACCCTGCCAACGACCGTCCAGATAAGTCAAGCCTCCCCTGTAGCCGTCCAGCAAGGCGTTCATGCCACCCGCCATATAACCGCTATACAGCTTACTATTATAATGTATAGGCTTATTGATACCCCGGTGATAATCCACCTTCTTCTCGGTAGGCGTTCCTTGAAGCTGCCCGTCACGGAAGATAGCGGCCTTGATATCAGCGGAGTCTTTCACCACGATCGGGCCGTTATAGACCCGGGAAGAGGCGGCGGGAATAGAGCCGTCTGTCGTGTAACGTATCTCCGCCGGATATTTCTCCGCATCCAACATGACCTTGATCTCTCGCCGCAAGGTATCTACCTCCATCGTGGTCTCGATCTCGTCCGAGAGCGTGAACGTATTGATACCCATCCGTTGCAAAACCGGGATATTCGCGTTCATACGAGGCTTAAAATCCTCCCAGCTACGCTCCTCTTGCGGAGTCCATCCGATCTCGGCGACCGCCAAGGCACGAGGGAACATCATATACTCCAGATGCTTCTCATCCTTGATATACTCCGTCCATGTATTCGCCTGTACCCCTAGGATATGCTTACTTTCCTCGGCAGTCAACGAATCCACAGGCACTGGATTATAACTGTACGCCCGCTTGATCGGCGTATAACCGCCGATGGCATACGGCTGTGTCTTCGGATCGGCTTGATAGAAATCGAAATACATATAACCACCCGGTGTCATGACCACGTCGTGTCCCATGCGGGCGGACTTGATTCCCCCTTCCTCGCCCCGCCAAGACATGACGGTAGCCTCCGGAGCCAAGCCCCCTTCCAGAATCTCATCCCAACCGATCAATTTGCGGCCTTTGGAAATCAGGAATTCCTCGGCACAATGAATCATATAGCTCTGCAACTCATCCACGTCCTTCATCCCATTCCGGCGCATCAAGCCTTGACATTTCGGGCAGGTCTTCCAAGCTCCCTTCCCGGCCTCGTCTCCCCCGATATGGATATATTCGGAAGGGAACAACTCGATCACCTCGGACAATACATCCTCCATGAACGTAAACGATTTCTCGTTGCCGATGCAGAAATCACCCGTCGTATAAGGTTTGCCGGCACAACTCAACTCCGGGTACGCCACGAACACCTCGTCCGAATGCCCCGGAAATTCGATTTCCGGTATTATATTAATATGCCGGGCCGTAGCGTAATCCACGATCTCACGGATATCTTCTTTCGTAAAATAACCGCCATATGCCCCCGGAGTTCCTTCCGGCAGATACTTGCGATCCTTTCCATCCCACCATTTCTGCCAATCGGATTCCGTACGGAAAGCCACGTCCGTAGTCAGTTTCGGGTATTTATCCATCTGGATACGCCAACCACCGGCATCCGTCAAATGCATATGAAGCGTATTCAATTTATAATAAGACATGACGTTCAATAACTTCATCACCTCCTCTTTCGGGAAGAAATGACGGGAGACATCCAGATGCAAGCCACGATACGGGAAACGGGGATTGTCTTGGATCGATACGCAAGGAATCCCTTTCGACGTATACAGCTGGCGCAACGTTTGTTCCCCGTAAAACAATCCGGATTTAGAGGCGGCTCTCAACTCGATCCCCTTCTTGGTCACGTTCAACGCATATCCCTCCGGATTTCCGCCATTGAAAGACTCATCGACCACGTAACGGATCGTACCCGATTGATCATTCCCGAATACGAGATTACTATCTACTTTGAAATAACCGCCAGTCACCTCGATATGGGCCGGCTTAGGGATTAAATTCACCTGCGGAACCTCCTTGGGAGCACAGGAAAAAAGTAGCGAGGAACAAGCGAGAGCAAGTCCGGTTACTTTCATGTAAGACCGTTTTGGCAACGTCATAATACTTATTTTTTAGTTGTGTTATTCTTGGTGCGTAAATATACGACAATAATAGACAATATCAAAAAAGCGGAAAGACTATCGTCTCCCCGCTTCAGAGTTATTTTAAGATGTATATCTTCTAAAATTAACGTCTAGGAATTGCTTCTTTTACAACCATCTGACGACCTTCGTACTCAGCTTGGTTTAATTCCTCGATAGCTTTTTGAGCCTCGTCTACGTTAGGCATTTCAGCGAAAGCAAAACCCTTAGAACGTCTAGTATCACGATCAACAATTAACTTTACTGAATCAACAACACCATACTCTTCTAATACTTGTTGCAAATCAGACTCTCTTACTCGATAACTCAAGTTTCCAATGTAAATATTCATACGAAAAAAATTAAAAATAAATTAATAATAAAACAAGTGATGTTAGTGAAGATCGATTTCTAGAAGAATATATTATCATTACTGAGAATAGAAACTCGAAGATAAAGAGCAAGACAAACTATCTTTTGTTTGTTGGTACAAAGGAAAGCATTCTTTTTGGATTACCAACTATAAAACCTAATTTATTTTCAAAATAATTCACTTTATCCTCAGAAGACTACTTATATGAGCTAACGAGACTACCTGCGTGAACCGCATAAAAAAGAAGAGAATCTAATTAAAGATCCTCTTCCCTATTTGAAAAAGCCGCACTGTAGATGTGAACAAACTCCGTATGACAGGATTTGAGTGCTTTGCCACCTTTGTAATCCGCCGTGCTAAGCATACCCCGAAGGGCGCGGCCCGCCATTGGCGACAAGAGCTATGTCTCGGAATTAAAATAAACTGATGAGTTTCCCAATCGAACAAGTGCGGCTTAACTCATTCCCTGTTTATCTTTTTCTTGTTACAAAGATATGTAATCGTATCGACATAACCAAACAAAAACAACAAAAAAAGAGCCTCCTTTTCGGGGAGGCTCTTTATTAACTATATAGCAAAAATCTTATTTCACTTTAGCTACGATAGCCTTGAATGCTTCCGGATGGTTAACGGCCAAGTCTGCCAAAACCTTACGGTTGATCTCGATACCGGCAGCGTGCAAAGCACCCATTAGGCGAGAGTAAGACAAACCTTCCATACGAGCGGCAGCGTTGATACGCTGAATCCACAAAGCACGGAAATTACGTTTCTTGTTACGACGGTCGCGGAAAGCATAAGTCAAACCTTTTTCCCATGTATTCTTCGCTACGGTCCAAACGTTCTTACGTGCACCATAATAACCACGGGTTAGTTTTAAAATCCGTTTTCTTTTTGCTCTTGAAGCAACATGATTTACTGATCTAGGCATAATTCTAATCTGTTTTGAATGTTAGCGTCATCTCTTAGGATGAACTTGATTGCTAAATGCATTCGGTTAATAAAAATCGTTATAAAACTCGCTTAATGAATAAAGATTACTTCATGCAAAGCATCTGCTTTACGTTGCTTACGTCAACACTAGCTACCAAACCCGTGTGAGTAAGATTTCTCTTTTGCTTCTTAGTCTTCTTTGTTAAGATATGACTCTTAAAAGCGTGTTTTCTTTTGATCTTTCCTGATCCGGTAAGGGCGAACCTCTTTTTGGCACCGGAATTAGTCTTCATCTTAGGCATTTTCCAATTATATTTTAATTATTAAACTTAACCTCCCTTCTATCAGGGACGGATTTTATTCTTCTGTTTTCTTATCACCCTCGCTTTTAGGCTTAGGTGTCGTGATCACTTTCTTTACAACTTTCGGAGCTGCGGCCGCAGCCGGGGCTGAACCAGTGCCCGCTTTCTTCGGAGTAAGCATGATAATCATACGTTTTCCCTCCAATACCGGCAACTGCTCTACTTTTCCATAATCCTCCAAATCGTTGGCAAAACGAAGCAGCAGGACTTCTCCCTGTTCCTTGAAAAGGATAGAACGGCCTTTAAAGAACACGTAGGCTTTGACCTTCGAACCTTCCTCCAAAAATCCCTTAGCGTGCTTCAATTTAAAATTGTAATCATGATCATCAGTCTGAGGCCCGAAACGAATCTCCTTCACGACCACTTTCACAGATTTCGCTTTTTGCTCTTTCTGACGCTTTTTTTGCTGATAGAGGAATTTCTGGTAGTCGATTACTCTACAAACGGGGGGCGCAGCATTTGGTGAAATCTCGACTAGATCCATCCCCTGCTCTTCCGCTATTTTCAGCGCTTGAGCGATCGGATAAACACCCGTCTCAATATTGTCACCTACTAAACGAACTTCACGAACACGAATACGTTCGTTGATTCTATACTGTTCTTTCAGATTGTCATTCTTCATTCAAAAAGATTTATTCTCCT
>OMGR01000225.1_pt1 | contig 49675 bp, 40 predicted proteins | sample 1646061 | NCBI WGS metagenome assembly OMGR01 (sample SAMN05578583, study PRJEB25193) | human gut metagenome | biome: Human Microbiome; feature: human-associated habitat; material: feces | host: Homo sapiens | place: USA:Birmingham | reverse complement strand
AACATAACAGCAACGGTGCATTATACATACGTTTTGAGGTTTCTGCTCCTAAACGCAACCTCTCAAAAGCCATTTGTTCTATGTCCATAAAATACTCCTCACTTACTTCAATCTTACAGGTAACACTAAATATGTTGTATTGCCCGTATCGTGTACATACACTGCCGATACTGCATTTGACATCTCAAGTGTAATAGTTTCACTGTCACACACTGAAATCATATCAATCAGATATTCGCAGTTAAAACCTATCCTTAATTCGCCATAACATTCCGCCGCACAATCGTCTTTGACCGCTATAATTGCGGTCTGTGCCTGTTCAAAACACATCTGCAATTTAACCATATTTTCATTACTGCCGACTCGCGACTCTTTTTGCAGTTTCTCAATGGTCTTTTTCAATTTCTCATTTTCTTTTTCCGCCGCATCAACCTTTTCTTTTTCTGATGATGTCTTTCAACTGTTCACCAACATAATATGGCGCAGTATTTTCCTTTCCTGCCTGTTGCCCATCTATCTGTTTTATGACCGTGTTTATCATTGTTTTTCCTCTCTTTCTTCTCAATCGATTGGGATTTAGTCGGTTATTTCAATTTGACCGCCCATATCCAAAAATCCGTCTTTCAAATTTCGTTTGAAACCCTCGCTCAACGTTCCACCGAAATCTGCCAACTGTTGCATATCGAAATACATAGCCATTATTATCCCAACGCATATACCCGATACAACCACATATACATTGGGTTCTAACGGATTATCACGATAATAATATTCCGGTGCGAATTCATCACGAAATACATCTAAATATTTTTCCTGTATTATCATTATTTTTCCGTCTGCCATAACAAACATTTTGTATGTTTGTTTACCGGACGTCAGCGAATATTTTAACGGCTGTAACTCTTTTAACTCGTCAACATCAATAACCGGTTGTGGGTTTTCTGTGTTATCTGTCAACGTAAAAATATCTTTGACCTCATTGTCACCGCCTATTGCAGTGAAATAGTCATCAACCGTCCATTTCGGACAAATTCCTTGCACCATAACCGCCACGTGGCCCTCGGATAGGAATTTATACCCGCCGTATGATAGTAGCATTATTTGACGGTTCTTTTTGCATAATTTCAGTATGTATTCTAAATTCATTTATCCCACCTCCAGCCGTTAAAATGTTACGGCAATGTTCAGCACCGCCGCAGCAATCCAGTATATTGTGTGTCGCCAATCACCCGTTATTGTATACGGGATAGCTGACATCACCTGTATTATGATTAATACCAACGGTAATATTTTCTCTTTGCTCATTTTTATACCCCCTCAACTCTTGTACCGTCCTCATACTCTAAAAATCGGACAGCACCGTCATATTTTACTTCGTAACCTGCTATATCTTCCGGCATCAAAAATTTTTTGCCGTAAATATTCTTCATATCGTCCCACACATCAAACGGAACTGAATAAAATTTGTCCTGTATATTTACCGCCACAAACGTAACGGCTCCAAAATCCTTCTGTTCTCTTAACCACTCCATTTGCGTATCTGTCACCGCATTTCTTTGTATACGGCTTTTCTGCGTGCTTTTTGCCTCAAACGCAATAGCACGACCGCCGTACAATACACCCTTGAAATCCGGCTCGGCTCTGCCAGTAAAACGACCGCTGAATTTATTCCCTGTTGTTTTTTTCGTAACTATGTACGGTTCATTGACTTTATTAATTATCGCTATCTCTTTTTGACGGTAATAGTTGCACCCTCTCATCAATAAACCCTCAAACGCTCGGCCACGTGCCGAACTCACTTTATTTCTCAAAATTTGTTCGCCATTGTTATTATTTTCATTAGTTAATTCGCTGAATTGCTCCGCTGTCATTCTTTCCATAATGTTTACCTCTCTTTTTTGATTTCATTTTGTTTAACATTACACATTTTTCAAATGATTTAATATCTTCCGCCGTTGCTCTCGGTGCGTTTCCGCATATCCGAATTATGCACGGTGTATCTTCGTATTTACAGCCGTTACAACCGTCATTCATTTTTCAACACCGCCTAACCATTACATACTCTTGGTACGGAAAACCGCTGAAATCGTGGAACCCGTCAAACCTATGTATTATTTCATAGTGTTTTTTCGCTCTCGGTGTGCTTGTCCACCTTTCGGATTGTATTATTCTGTATCTGATTTTTGGTTTTTTCATATTTCGGCTACTTGTGAAGTCTTTTTCAGATTTTTCACTGTCGCCTTTTACAAAATACATTGCCAAATCATACATAGAATCAGTGTATATATTTTCTATATGCACCTTGCCGTGTTCCCATAGGCTGATAATGATACCTATGTCAAACACATTTTTGATTATAAAATGATGATGTAACCCACCCTTGACACCGCGTTCAGTCATTGCGGTATATGTCAACGGTATGTCTTTCTTCTTTAATTTTTCACGCAATCGGCGAATAAATCGACTGCGTTGTTTTTTTGCCATTACCATACTATCGGGACGTTCCGTACGTCTGTATGTTAATGTCACCCACCAATCCGACTTTTTGAAATTTGTACAGATATTCCACACTATGCGTTTTTTCTTCAACAACTCATTTCTTCGCCGTTGAACCTCTGAACATTCATTCCAATTCGGACCTCTTGGAATATTCTTTTTACCGTATCTTGCGGAGAAACTTTTCTCTTTGAAAATGTGTTCACCTGCAATGATAGTTTTTTCTATGTATGCCATATATCTTAATCTGCTTTCGTCCTAAATTTAATTACTTAAACAAGTTATAAAACCTTGAAAAATCAAGGTTTTTTTGTTTTTTGCTATTGCCTATTTTTTCGATATATGATATAATAGATATGTGGGTATCTTTATATCACATAGTATTTAAAAAAGTAGTGGTTTGGCTGAACCACTATTTTTTTTGTGTCAATTCGTCGATTGACATTTGCACCGTTTTGGGCGGTGGCGTTCGGTGTGTTATAGGCTGTTTTGCCTGTCTGCATTTCTGACAAATAAAACCGCCTGTCGGTGTTACCGCCCCCGGTATATTCTTCGGGTCAACATATGTCATATACCATTGACCGCATACCGTACATTGATGATTGTATGTCTTTTGCCTGTAACTCATATCGCAGGCACTTTCCTTTTGAACAACGGCAATACCTTTTTGTCATTTACCGTTGCTCCGCTTTCGCGGTTCACCAATGCTAAAACCTCATCCGTTTCGCGCAAAAACTTCTGTCGCGGACTTTCGTAGTCCTTACGATTTTTCTTGTTGGACAGTAAATCGTCCAACATTTGCAGGGCCAAACACCTGCCCTGTTCATTTAACCTATCTATTTTTTCTATGTATTTGTCGTACATTATCCTATCTCCTTTAACTTCGGCATTCCGTTTTTATCTCTCGGAATATCCACCGCTTTGATTTTAATTTTTAACGTGTTGCCCTCTTTCAGCATTCCTCTTACTTTTCTTGGCTTAATTTTTTTCATATCTTCGTTCCTTTCGTTGTTCGCAGGCACATAGGAACCGCCCTATCAGATTTCATTAAAATTTCAAAATGTATTAAAGGGGGCTACCATTCAGGCGGTTCGTATCTGCCTGCGAACCGTTTTTTCTATGCTGTTTTCTCTTTTTCGCTCTGCTGTTTATTGCAGAACAACTCATATAATAATGCTGCTAAATCCGGTATAATCGGCTTTATGCTTTCCTCTGTCACGTCTGATATATTGCTATATTCTTTCATTGATTTCACCTTCTTTCTTTTATACCTTTTATTTAATCTACAATCGTCCAATCTTCAGCGGTCAAGTCCTCTGCTTTCGGATTCCAACGCTTTGCAGAGGGCTTGTTTTTTTTGTAAACAATACAACATTCCGGATTGTTAGTAGGTCGTATCTTAATATTTAAGAATTTAGGTCTTGCTATGTACTTGTTATCTTCTTGAGCTTTTCTTACTGCCTCACTTATATTCATTTTTCCTCATTCCTTTCCGCCGCTTATGCTGTTTTCTGTTCGTCTGTTGCAAATAGATATTCAAAACTACATTCAAACAATTCGCATAGAGCTGTGATTTGGGTTACTACAAATTTTCCTGTTTTCTTTTTGTTTTCATATGAAACCCTTGAAATGTGTAAATAATCTGCAACCTGTTGATTTGTCATATTTTTTCTTGCTTGTTCCGCTTGTAAATTTTTATACATATGTATATCACTCCTTTCGTTGCATTTCGCAAACTTTAATTGTATTATAATTGCATTTTGCAAATTTGTCAATAGCTTTTCGCAAAAAACTTTGCATTTTGCAAAATAATTGTTGACAAAACAATTTTTTATTGTTATACTTTATTTATCAAAATGCAAAGATTTTAAAGGCGGTGTTATTTATGTGTTTTTTCAATAATTTAAAACAGTGTCGACTTAATAAAAATTTATCTCAAAAAGAATTAGCTGAATCTATTGGGGTCGCACCGTCAACATATTCGCTATATGAAAGCGGAAAACGTGAACCTGATGTTGAAAAGATAAAATTATTATCAGAGATATTAGATGTAACTGCTGATTATCTGTTATTTGGCAATGTAGCCTTAAAATATTTAGATAATGTTGACGGTCAAGATGATGCCGACAATATCATTTTAAATAGTCCTATACTGACTGAAAACGAAAATTATTTATTGAATACGTTCCGAATGCTATCAGAACAAGGGCAAGAATATATTTTACAAACCATAGATATGGTTAAAGACAAATATAAAAAAGAAGATTATAATTCTTCCGGTATGGAAGACGTCGGATAATTGATGAAAGGGGGCAAATTTTTATAAAATTATCCGATAAAATAATTTAAAATGAAAGGGATTTTTACGATGAGAAAAAAACACAGTAACATTTTTAAGATTAATTTGATAATAGTCGAAGTAATTTATTTTATAGCTGCTATTATCGCCGGTTTTGCTACATCAGGCAAACACGCATTTAATTGGACCGTTGCACTTGCAGTTTGGGCGTCTAATTTCGTTATATGGCTGATACTGTATGCAGTATATTCTATATTAGACAATCAGGAAACACAAATCAGTATTTTGGATAGACTAACAGAACAGTTAAATACATCAGACAGTAGTCAACCATCTAATTTAGAACAGCTTGCGGCCAATACCAAAAAAACAAATAATGTGTGGATTTGTCCTAAATGTGGCGATAAAAATTCTAATACTACAATTCAATGTTCGTGCGGATATATTAATTCAAATTCAAAACCTGTTGAAGACGTTAGTTTTAAACACGTTTGCCAAAATTGTGGTAAGGAATTTACTGTGAAATATAAGAATGCGAAAGGTCAATCATTACCAACGTTAAACGTTACCTGTCCGCATTGCAAGACTGAATTAACAATCAAAAAATAAAAAAAGCCCCGCAACTGTTTGGAGCAGTCACGGGGTCAGTAGTGTTATGGAACACCAATTAAAAACATATATATTCTACCATAACATTACTTGAAAATCAAGTTAAGAGGTGTTATTTTTATGAAAAAAATTAAAAATCAAGTACAAAGAGCGGTTATATATGCACGTTATTCGTGTAGTAACCAAACAGAGCAGAGCATTGAGGGTCAGCTTGCGGACTGTGAAAAGTTCGCAGAAAAATATAACTACTATATAGTTGATACATATATAGACCGTGCAATGTCGGCAACAACTGACCGCCGCCCGCAATTTCAACAAATGATTGCTGATAGTGCAACAGGCGGTTTTGATGTCATAATAGTATGGAAATTGGACCGTTTTACACGAAACAGATATGACAGTGCTGTCAACAAACAGAAATTGAACTCGAACGGCGTCAAAGTCGTTTCTGTAATGGAACACATCGAGGACACCCCCGAAGGCGCATTAATGGAAAGTGTTTTAGAGGGTTTCGCCGAATATTTCAGCAAAGACCTATCGCAGAAAGTTTCAAGAGGTATGCGTGAAACAGCGTTGAAATTCAAAGCTACCGGATTGATTCCATACGGTTACAAAAAAACATCTGATAATATATGCGTACCAGATGAACATACCGCCCCCGTTGTCAAAAAAATATTTGAAATGTATGCAGACGGGGTAATAAACAAAGACATATGCGATTGGCTGAATAGTCACGGTTACAGAACGTCAAACGGAAATCTATTTAGAAATCAATATTTACGGAAAATTTTAAACCGCCGCCGATATACAGGTTCATATACATACGGCGATTTGGAATTGCACGACGAAAACCAACGCATAATATCTGATGAATTATTTGACCGTGTACAAATTCAGTTACAGGCAAAAAGACGTACGGGCAGGATTGCAAGAGAACAGTATATATTGGTAGGTAAATTGTTTTGTGGTTACTGCCGTAACCCAATCCGTGGCGAAAGTGGCCGCAATCATCAGAATAGAATATATACGTATTATAAATGTTCCGTCAATAAAACAGGTGGTAAATGCCCTAAAACAACCGTTCATAGGGATATTATTGAAAATAATACTATTAAATTTATTTTAAACAATTTTCTGAATGACGAAATTATAAATTCTGTTGTAGACACCATACAGGCGTCAGAAACTGCCGAAAGTAATTCAGCGGAGCTAATTACATTACGAACACAAATTGAAGATACCGACAGAAAAATAAACAATCTGCTGACTGCAATCGAAAACGGTGTTTTTACCCCGTCAACAAAACAACGTCTAAACGATTTGGAAAATGTCAAGGAAAAATTAAAATATGAATTGATTGTTAAACAATCGGAAAAAAATAATTTTAACGCTACTGCATTTAAGAGATTTTTAAAAAATATAGATGTTGATGATTTCAAGACGACAGAACAACGGCAGAAATTAATAAATTTGGTGTTGTATCGTGAATACCTATGGAACGACAAAGTATTATACATATTCAATCTTACACCGTCAAAACCAAACGACAGTGTTGACGTTGACAGCTACGTTGACGCTGTGCTTGCAGGTTCGACAAGTCCGACCGATGGTGTACCACAAGTTGCAATATCCGAACTTTTGTTCGGATATTTTTTTGTTATGGGCTTTTTCCCATTTCATAAGCATTTTGCATTGTCCTTCTTTGCTTTATACATCTATCGTTAATTGCCACAACACATCAATTCTTCACACAAATAACTTTTTCATAACAAATCACCCTTTTTATTCTATCGTAGCTGTCCTAATCTCTGTTTAGTAAACCACTTAAACGTTGATTTTTTACAAAAAGCACATCTAAAACGTGCTTGACATAATTTTTATACTATGTTATACTTTAGATATAGAGAAGAGCGGTAAACAGCTTTTGTTTCTGCTTTAATATTTGGTTAAATTTTTGTAGAAATTGATTTTCTACCCAATAACCGTCCTATTCCCGTAGGGCGGTTATTTCTTTAATATCCATACAATAAGCAAAATCAATACAAGTTGTATTGTTGTTTCACTCATAATATTTCCTTTCCGAAACAGAGCCGCCACCGCTCTCTATATATCAAGGCTTTTCAGCCTGCTTTTATTCTACACTATACCTCACGCAATGTCAAATTACGTTTATTTTACTTAAAAAAATACAAAATGGCGGTTTTAAACCGCCATTTTGATTACTTCAATTTTTCATTAATACGCATAAACACTGCCGCTGTCTGTGCTCTTGTGGAATTCGCCTGCGGAGCGAAAGTACCGTCGGTATTACCCGACATTATTTCTTGCTCTGACAGCCAATCAACCGCATTCCTTGCATAATCTGAAACACTGTCACTGTCAACATAATTTGCCGTTTCATTTACCGTTATATCACAATTTTTGTATTCCGCATAACGATAAATAATCGCCGCCATTTGTTCACGGGTTATACTCATATCAGGTGCAAACTCTGTATCACTCACACCGCTGACAATTTTATTTTCTTCCGCCCATGCCACTGCATTTGCGTAATAACTGTCACTTGCCACATCAACAAAGCTTGAATTTTCCGCATACGGTTCACCCTCTGTTCTGTACAGAACAGTTACAAACATAGCCCTTGTAACGTCACCGTCAGGTGCAAATTCCGTATTGCTCACACCATATATCAAACCGTTTTCATAAGCGTACTTAACCGAATTATAGAACCAATCGTTGTTACTTACATCAACAAACGGATTATTCCAATCAGTCGGTTCAGGCTTATCTGACGGATTAGGCACAGCATCAATCTTTTTGAACTTTGCAGTGATTTCAGCTTTTGCATTCACCTTTTCAAACGTATATTCGCTCACCTTACCGACGCTTTCGCCGTTTACGATTACGTCCTCAATTTCGTAACCCTCATCAGCCGTTATCGTAAATGTCTTGCTTTCATTTTTATTTACGGTTACGGTGTCCGGACTGATTTTACCGTTTTCAGACTGAACAACTGTAATTTTATATGTTACAGTGCCGGAGTTTCCTCCTCCGCCACCGCCCGAACTTGGTTTAATCATAAGCGGACTGCTTGCAATAATGTGAGTGTTTTCAACCGTTGTACCCGTCAAATTAACCGTAACGGTATATGTCACAGACGTATCAAACGTGCCGTACAACGTATATGTCTTATTATCACTGCTTGCCTTAACCTCTGTAAGTTCCACATTCTTATCACCGTTCAGTACAACAAAATTATCTGCCGTCATTCCCTCAATCGCTGTATCAAGATTAATCGTGATATGAGTCTTTCTTGCCGTACCTGCCGACGCATTCACTTTAATTTTTTCACTTGGAATATCAGTGCTGTCCTTGCCGCCCAAAACGGTATAAACATTCTGATTATCAACAGTCGCACTTACTACGCCGTTTATTTTTCCATCAGTTGTAATGTAGCCGTTTTCATCAACATTCGCCGCACCTTCTATTGCCGAAACGTTCCATTCAATTCTGTTTGCCGCCGCACTGTCGTCATTGATTTCAATAATTCTGTTATCGGTTTTCACCTTTAGCGAAAGCTGACCGCTTGTGCCGGCTTTAATTGTACTGTCACTGCACTCTTTTCCGTCAATGTACATTTGAAGTACACTGTCGTCATTGCCGAGTGCTTTGTTTGTAAGCTGTAATGTTACAGGTACTGTTTCGTTGCCAATTTCGTCTGCCGCATACACAACTATATTTTGATATGCCATAGAATTATCAAGTGTAACAGTCTTTTCAAAACTGCCGTCATCTCCGACAGTCACTTCCTGTATTTCTTGATTTTCCGCACCGATATACACTTTCGCACCACTGTCGCTGATACCCTTAACCGTAACAGTGTCCTCGAAAAATCCGCCGTTATTCGGACTGCTTATTTGCAATCTCGGAGGAAGTGTATCGACAGTAAACATATACTCCGACAATGTACCGTCTTTTGAATCGTTTTCGCCCTTGAAGGTTATTATATGCGTACCGTCCTCTAATCCGTCAAGATTTATACTCTGCGACATAGTTTTTTCCGAAACAGTACCGCTCATTTCACCGCTGTCCAACGACCATTCGCCGGAAACATTCATATCCGATACAAGGTCTATAACTGCATTACTGCTTTTAACCGTATCTGTACCGTCAATACTTACCGCATTTTGTGCTTTAAGTGTTACATCAGCCTTTTTAGGCTCAACCATCGTCACAGGTGACGACAGTGTTTCAGCGGAAACAATCTGACCGCCTGAAGATGTATTTTTATAACCCTTTAATCCTACCACATACTGCTTACCGCTTACAAGTCCGACTTGTTCGGTCTGCGTTTTTATATCCTTTTTCTCATCTTCCGTAAGGTCGTTTTTATTCACGATATTTCCGTTCTTATCCACCGTAACCGTCTTTGTATACTGACCGCCGACCGTAATCACATCACTTCCGCTTACAGTCATATTGTCAAATACAGTCGGTACATTTTTACCGTCTTGAACTTCATATATACTTACCTTGTAGCCGTCATAATTATATTGATTTATACCTGTCAAATCAATACTGTAATCACCGCCCAATGCCACATTAAATGTCGGTGCGGACGGCTGTGACGGATTTGTATAATTAAGCTTTTTATCGGTTGTCACAACAGGGTTAGCACTTTCATCTGTCGTTGTCGCAACAACTTTTACCGTATATTCACCGCTTGGCATATTTTCAGGCATTATTATATTTGCACTCTTACTCTTTATGTCATTCACATTTTCTGTTTTGTACAACGGATAAACTTCGTTATTGCTGTCCTCTGCATAAATTGTAAGACTGTTGAATTTATCCAAATCTTCGCCCGACCACGTTACCGTATTATTGTTCAATACCGCATTGTCGATTGTCGGCAACTTTGAAAGTGCGTATATAGTCACGCTTGACGCAATACCTGTTTTTAATTGCAATGCTTTATTAAAGTAATTTTCATCTGTAACCGTTATTGTAACGGTTGCTTTCTTTGTATCCTCATTCCAATTCAACATTGCGTTTGCATTTGCGTTGGCTGTATCGTCTGCCGTTTTTGAACTGTCTGACCATACTATCGGATAATTTTCCATTTCAATATTCTTTGCATATGTTTCCGCAATAAGCTGACTCGGTGCGTCATACGAAATTGTAAGTATTCCGTTTTCGTTGTTATACTTGCCGAAATTAACCGAATGTACCGTTTTACCCGCAAGCGATGATACCGTCGCACCGTTTGAGCCGAACAATGATATATCGTCTGTTGACGCCAATGTACGAATACTGTTATTGAGTTTCATATACAAGGTACGGTCTGTTTTTTCATCGTAATAAACAGGAATACCCTCCGCACTCAACTCAATAGTCGGTTCCGGTGCGTCATATTTACCGAAAGCGAAATCTACATCGCCACCCCAATAATATGTTACACCTGCGTCAATTTTCAAAACGTGCAAAGCACCCCATATTTTTTCTGCATTGACACCCAAATCGGCAGAGCCTATTTCTATACCGCCGAAAATCGGTATTTTTTTAGGAATACTTACCACTGCTGTGGCATAGCCTTCCCAGAAATACTTATCCTTAACCTTATCTTTTTCCACAATTAAGTGTCCGTCACCCGAAATAACGTCGAATATACCGATAGACACTCCCGCTGCAAATCTAAGTTCGGGATACCATGCACATTCAATTCCCGCATAGTCTATAAGTGTAATTCCCACAACATTCACGTCCGACAGTGCAATACTCAAATCTCTCGGACTGATACTTACATCACCTCTTGCGGAAAGAACATCAAACAAAGCGAATTGTCCGCTTAGCAGAAGCGTTATAGGCGGTACGGATGAGGACGGATAAATCGTTTCAAACAGATTATCTATACCGCCGCCGGCACCTTTAATCCAAAATACGCCCATTCCGTCAACATTTATGCCCGGTGTAAATCCGCCTGCATAGAAATATAATTTATCCGGAATAGGTATTCCGTTGTTACTTCTAAGACGAATTTCCGCCTCCATTTCAAATGCCATCATATCGGCACTGCCTTGAACGCCGATAGTGTATTCGTTGTTCATAACCTTTAAATCAAGAGTACCCTCAACGCTCGGAAGTCCGTCCGCATATGACGGAACTTCTACTTCGACAGACGTATTAAATCCGATAAATCCGCCGCCGAAAAGTATATCATGGATATACAAATTCAGACTTCCGCCCTCTGCGTCTTCCCATTCCTCTTGGTCCTCGGCATATCTGTCCTGTACATCTCTAAGCTGTGACGGAGTGTAATTACTGCTCGCCATTTTCAGTTGTGCAACCTCCATTGCGGAAGTTTTTCTGTTGCTCCAATCAAAGTTTGACGGAACAAGAAAATCAGGTGAAAGTTGCGCACCGAATGCGATTACTCTTTGTTTCGGTGTTTTTGAAGTGACTTCACCGTCAACTGTCGCCATCTGTCCGAACTGACAGTATCTGAATTCCATCACCATTCCTGCAATGGTTTGTGCGGTACTTGCCGCACCCGGCCACATAAGCATAATACCATTTGTATTTGCAACGCTGTTTTCAACGTCACCTGTCTGCTCGCCCTCGTTTGTGTACTGCAAAAGTGTTGATTCGGAGCCGTTTTCAAATGACGAAATCGCACATACACCGCTCCAAACCTTTGTTCTTGCACCTGTTGTATAAACTTCGCCGTCTATATCTATATTGATAGTTTGGTCGTCCTGACCAACGTTTTCGACAGACACGGTTACAGTACCTTTTTCAATATCAAGACAATTACTGATATTTATTGTACTTTTCGCCTTATGGTCTACCGTTTCAAGAGAAACAGCCTCTGCCTCTGCAATTTTACCGTTTTCATATTTTAACGTAAAGTCACCGCGAAGTTCAAGCAGAGAGATATTCTGAGCGTTTGGAACTTCGTCACTGTATTCCTTTTCGTCTTTATACGCCCTTAGGGCATACTTGTTATCGCCGTCTTTTTCAATCGTGACAACTCCGTAAGAGCCGCCTTGATATGCAATATCATCACTGACATTAAACTTCAGTGCGTCAGACGTAATATCTTTTTTAGTCGGATCTTTCATATCAAATACAATCTGATATGTACCGACCGACATAAGCTCATCAAGTATCAAATCCGCCGTATTGTTTTCGGTATCCAAAATGAAGTTTTCCGCACTTACAGTCAACGGCTGACTGCCGTTTAAAGGCGTAACCTTTATATCGTATTCACTCTTATTTTTAAGCAAATTGAAATTCTGACCTGCAAGGTAAATATGTCTTGTTCCTCTGTTATAAACAATCTCGGGTGCGGTGCTTATAAACGAAACCCTGTCACCTGTTGCACCCGGGCAAAGAAGATATATACTTCTCTGACCGATTAAGTTTTCGGAAAGCAATTTACCGTCCGTTCCGCTCACGTCATAACAACGCACTTCGATTTTTCTGTAATCGGTAGCCGTAAGCGGTTCGGCATTAAAGTTAAACACAACCTGTCGTTCTTCATCTGCGTTAAAATCTATAATATCAACACTGAAAGGGTTTGAATATGAAGCTGTAACGTCAAGATTACCCGACAAGTCATACGGTGTTATTCCCTCCTGCGGATATACCGCAACGGCAATTTGTTTCATTTCGTTCTGCGACACGTTTTTAATTTGCGTTGACACGCTAAAATCACCGTTTTTACCGTCCGCCGTTTGCGGTTTGTATTCGTCTTTTGTATCGGTAAGCTGCATTGCTCCGAGTTCAGATGAAAAATTTATCGCAACCTTATCATCGTTATTTACGGTTACGTTTGAATATATACCGTAATTTGTCGCAACGGTATTGCCCTCACCGTTTGCCGCCACACTTCCCATATCGAAATACAGAGCATACGCACTGTCGGCAGTCAAATATTTTTCGTTATACGGATTTGTAAATGTCAACGAGTTATCCGGTTCAAAATCGAATACGCTTGACGCAAGGTTGTTCCAATGTCCGAACGCTATTTGATACGGTGCGACAATTTTATTGTTAATCGACGCATTCACTGTATAAGCCGTTACGGACGGTGCTTTCGGATTGTCGTATCCGAATAACGCGTTGTTGTATGCTTCTCCGTCAGAGTTATCAATAACAGTTTCAGATTGTATCTGCTCATATGTACTGTCCTTTTTCGTCAGTTCATACACCGCATAATCCTGATAACCGAGTGCGGTATCAAGCATAACTCTTGCCTGAACACTGTCCGCATTTCTTCCGTCCGTACTCTTTACACCGTATGAAATTGACGCCATACCGTGCAGAGCCGATTTTGTATTTGCAAGCGTGACGGTCTGCGTAAAAGTCAAACCGTCAACGCTCCACGTTGCGACAATGTTGTCACTGTTTTTCACCAAAGTGACGTCACTGCTGTCCTTACCCAAGAAACCGTATTTTCTTCCGAAAATATAGTCCTTTATCTCATCACCTCTTTTTACACGAAAAGAGGTATATGATGTATCATAATTTTCATCGGGAAACAAAAGATATTTATTATCATCTGCTTTGTTCAGCTTATCTCCCTCAACGGTATCTATCAGAAAACCGCCGTTTTTCGCCGAAACAACGACTTTCAAATAACCGTCGTTCAATTCTTCGTAATCCGCCTTATTCAGATTTTCGGCAAACGCGCCGATAGGCATTATACCGAAAATCATCGCTGTTACGGTTAAGGCTGATATAATCTTTTTTAATCTTTGCAGCATAGTAAACCTCCTTTTTTCATTATTGAACGTAAATTACAAATCTGTAATTGTCACGTCCCTGCGTTTGTACATTAAATGTATAATACCCCGCCTTTTTCGGAACGAATGTAATCGGCTCTGTATTATCCTTATTCTTCGCCAATTCAGTCGCACCGATTTTCATTTGACCGACTGTCTTTATACCGTTTTTATATTTAACACTGTACGGCTCGCCATTGCTTTCAACGACAATGTTCTGTGCCTCGTTTTTGCTTAGCACAATCATATCTCTGTAAATATACTCACCGTTTACGCTGACTCTAAGCTGAGTATCCTCATAGAAATAGATATATCCGTATCTTTCACTGCTGTTTCCTGCCTCGTCGGTTGCGGTATAAGTCACCCTTACCGTTCCCGTTGTCTGCGGTTTTGTGTAAGTAACATCAAGCTTGATTTTGTCCTTTTCGGTTTCATTGTCGCTTACCGTCATATTCGCTTTAAGCTGTGACAAAATATCTTCTGAATTTAAGTCGATTTCCACCGTTTCTTTTTTCAATTTGATAGTCGGTGCTTTTTTATCCGGCATTGCTATCTGCTTAAAGTGATAATACTTTGTATTTGAATATTCGTCCTTTGCCTTTATTGTAGGATACAAGCCTGCCAAATCCTCCGATACGGTTAACTTCGTCCACGCACCGGCCGTAAGATTTTGACCTGTTGTGTCACCGTTCCATGTTACCGTACAGTTTCTGTTTGCACTCACATATACAGTGTCACCGACCTTTAAACGACCGAGTTTATCCGGTGACTCCTTACTGTCTGTACCGTCACTTGCAAGACTGAATGTAAGCGACAAATCTTTATCAATGATGCTATCAACCTTAACAACCTTTTCCGTCAGATTGCCTGCAGCGTCCGCAAAGTGATATACATATTCGCCGTTTGCGTTTATCACTCTTGTAAATTCAGTTCCCTGTTTTCCGTTTTCTCTGAAAATAACTTCTTTGTCAGCTTTTAAAGTCACTGTCACTTTACGGTGATTTTCGGACGGCTGAATTGTTTCGGTAATAATCGGTGCGTTTTTGTCGATGTTCTTAACCTCATTCAAAGTAATTTCACACACTTGACCGTTTACGGCTGTGCAAACAAGCGTCATAGTCGGTGCATTTTCCGAATATGAAATTGTAACTTGATTATCAAGTTTATATATTTCAGGAAGATAACCGCTTTGATTTTTCCATTCCGCTTTCGTGATGAGCTTATCAAATCTAAGCTGTGCCGTAACGGATTTATTCGTCTTACTGCTCTTTGCGTTTTCAGAACAAACTTCACTGATTTTATTTGCAGGTGAATTGTCTATTTCCGTAACGGCTGCTTTTAATTCACCGCTTTCGTTCTCACCTTTATATGTGTATGTGTAGTTTATAACAATATTTTCGTTGCCTGTTACTTCTATATAATACAATCCGTTGTATTCTCCGTCACTTGTTTCCTGTTTTGCGTTGTCATTAGTCATAACAAGGTTTGTAAAGTCACTGTCCTCAGGCGGTATTAGGTATACCTTTACGGTCTGCATATCGCCCGACACGACTTTCTGTAAATGCGGCTGAGGTGCTTCGCCCAAGTTATCCGCAACAAGCGGAATTTCGGTGACATTATTACAGCTGTCGACTGCAAACAATGTAAATTCCGCATTCTTTGTTATATCAACGGTTCTGCCGTTTACACTCACTCCGTCAATCGTATCGCTTGTTGAATCAAATGTCGGTGTTTCGGCATTAAGTCCCGCTTTTGCAATAAGCTTTACACCGTTTATATCAGACACGATTACATTAAATCTGTAATGTGACGACCAACCCATTTTCTTCATAAATGATATACTGTCGGTAACTGTTTCATAGCCTCCGCCGCTTAAATCAGGAAGTGACGGATTTAAGTAATGCTTGTTATCATCATACAGATTAAGCACAAGTTTTTTACTTTGTGCCACGCCGCCCCTTACAGTATAACCAACCATTTCAACACTCGGCGGCATTGTATCGACATATTCTTCGGGCGGCTGATAATCTTTAAGTGTTACATCAAGCGTAACTGTATAATCTTCACCCAAAGTATCATTTTGATTTTTGTAATTCCTGAATGTAAATTCCGTTTCACTGTTAGGATAGAATGTATGGCTCGGTGTTTCGCCCGTTGCGGTATCAACAAGTGTTGAGCCGTTTTCATCAACAAGCTTTGCGGTTACTTCGCCGTATATACAGCCGTCAACCACATCATCTTCGTCATAATCCCATACAACTTTCGGCTTTATCGGTTTTATCTCATTATTGGTTATATTTAATATTTTACTCTTTTCAGCTCCGTTGTCCGTCCACTTCATTGTAACCTTTGTAGGCTGTGTTGCGGTTACGGTTACGTTATTTGTTCCGTTGTTTTCGATTTTTGCAAATGTGTTTCCGTCATTTTCCGTAACAGTTACGGGAGAAGTATATTCGATATTCGCCGTAATATCGCCCTTTGTCTTATACAAAGTTGACATTGTAACCTTTGGACCGTCTGCAAGAAGTGTAACAGTTACAGGTATTGTCCATGTATTGCCGAACATATCCTCGCCCTCAACTTCGTATGTACCGTTTGAGTATATCGGCAGATAGTGAGCAGACGCATAAACCGTATCGCCCTTTAATTTTAAATATCCGTTAAAGTATACCTTAACACCTCTGTCATTGCAGATATAACTGTAATCCGCTAATGAATCGTCATCAGAAACTTCAACAAATCGCGGTTCTTCATATTTAAAGTTCGTTACCAAGCTTCCGTAATTTTCATCGTCTTTGGTATACGTTCTCGTTGCTGTGTCACCATGCACACCTACAAAGTTAAACGTAATACTGTCAAAGAAAGGCTCGCCTGCCTTTTCCACACTCCATGGTCTTGTAAAGTCTATACTCAAATTAGTGGACGTGCTGTCCTCACGATAATAACCGCCCTCAAAACCCAATTCATTCGGATATTGATAGTTTTTCATAGGCATATTGTACATTTCACCGTCTTTCACAACTGTAAAAGAGCTTTTGTCCATGTCAAGATTTTTGGCATAAAAATTATAAATATAATCACCCTGGTTGTATGTGTTAAGATTTGCTTGAGTTACTGTCAATGCATCATTTTCAAAGGTATATTTCGTTTTTTCCTTGAACTGCGGAATATATGAAACAGAATTACCGGATTCGTCTATCGCAATAAATGCAAAGTTGAGCCTATCTCTGCCGTTTTCGTCTTGTCTACAGTTCTGATAATTAAAGGCACTATCACCCTTCAATGTAACAACCTCGTCAAGTCCGATTTCATCGGCAGTCCAACTGCTGTAATCCTCTCTGTGAACATAATATACCGTTACATTACCGTTTTCGGAGAAAGCATTTTTTACGGTTGCATCAGCGGAAATAACGTGCATTGTTCCGTTGTCATCCGTATAATTCTGCGATTCGTTCATATCAAAATCCATTGCAATCTGCGGTATACTTTCAACCATATTTACCGTGAACTCGTATATCGGCGATACATTGCCGTTTTCCAATTTAACTTGATAACAGAAAGTGTTACTTCCCTTTTCAAATTGCAAACCGCCCGTTGCCGTTACTCCGTCAAGAGTTTCTTTTGCAGGGTTTTGCATTAAGTTTATCTCGTATTCTCTTGTTAGGTCAGTAGTCTTTTCAAACGGTAAATCTTCTCCGCCATTGCACGCTTTATTCCACAAGCGGAATCCCTCTGCCTTACCGATTGTTTCACCGCACAATTCTTTTGAAACATCATTGCTCTTAAGCGTCATTTTGACGATATGTGCCATATTCTGTTCTAAAGAATATCCCTCATCTTCATTACGGTCAATCTCCTTAAATTCAGCATTACCGATATTGATTGTTTTAAATGCCGTATCGCTTTCTTTTACGATTGACGGTATCGGATTAGGAATAGGGTAATATTCGTGTTCGGGAATGATTTCATATCTGTTTACACCGACATCTGCGGACGTTTTGATATTGTCAAGAAGTACCGCCGTATCGCACTTAAATTCGGCAGGGCTGTCACTGCCTGTCTGATACAAATAAACCGCAATTCTGTATGTATCCGTTCCAAGCAAGTTACCGTCTTTATCTCTAAGCGGCATTGCAAGAGTTTGGCTTGCATTTCTGCTTAACTTTGCGTTGTAAACCTCGTTGTTTTCCGAATTTGTTATTGTCACATACGATTTATCAAAGTCTAAATTATCCGTAACCCAATCGGCAATTTTTGTATTTGACAATTCAAAATTAATTCTGACATCAGTCATATCGCCGTTTCTTCTTATGTGCTTGTCATCACCCACTCCTGTGGCTTTAATAACATCTCCGTTACTGTCCTTTATTGAAGTAAATTCAAGATTATATACATTATCAAGTACAGGTGCGGTCATAACATTAAAGTCGCCCTCCGCTTGATATGTCACTTCTTCTTCGGAATTTGACGGCTTTATACTTGCACCGCTTACAGGTGTCAAATCTGCAAACGCACTTTCAAATTTTACGTTTACTGTGCCGTAAAAGTTTTTAAGTTCATTCACTCCGTCCGCCGTAAGAGCGGTTACTCCGTCAAAACCGGTTTTATCCTCGTTGTATGTAACCGCATACCATGTGCCGTCAAAATCAAATATGTTTTTACTGTCGGCACTGTCATATACGCTTGCGTAAGTCTTGTCACCCATTGTAAGTGTTACACGCGTGGTGGCATTTGCTTTATTGTCGGGATTGTCAGGTGCCGAAATTTGCACATCAGGCTTTGTATGTATCTGTGACAAATCGCTTACAACCGTATATTTTGCCTTTGCCTTTGTCAAGTCGGCATACACCTCATAACGTGAAACATTCGACTTGTTACCTTTAAAGTCTGTCGCATACACAAGCAATTCTTTTTCATATTTTTGTGCCGCGTCAAATTTAGTTTCAAAGTCAAAAACTCCGTCATTAAGCAAGCCCTCCGACCAATCACTGTCGGTCGGTTCAACACCTTTGTCTACAAGCTGATATTTAACATTCAGGCCGTCCGTGTTAAAATCGGTTACACGTACCTTTGCCAATATCTTTGCGGTATCGTTTTCATACTCGGTATTCATCGACATAAGCGCAACATTCGGTGCTACACGGTCAATATTTATATCCGTATCAACAGACTGTTCACCCACATTTCCTGCCCAGTCCTCTGTTCTGAAATAAAGTTTTGTGTTTTTGATTTCGGAATTATCGGTTTTAATATGTAAGTAATAATCTTTTACAGGCAAATCGAATTTATTCCACGCAAGGTTATTTTCATTGTTAAGTACCGATTCTTTATACTCACTCGGTGTATCGGCGGAAGTTGTCACAGCATACTTAAACGGAATTTGCTTATCTTGGTCATAGCACCACGCAAAACTTGCCGTCAATCCGTCAAAATCAGATACCGTGCCTTTTCCGTCACTGAAATTCAGCGGTATGCAAAATTCACCGCTGTTTACATCACCGGTTATTTCACCGACATTTACAGTCGGTGCGATATTGTCAAAATAAATCTGCTGTTTCGGATTTTTCGATATTTTCTGCGTTGCCAACTCATTATTATACAAATCGACTACGTTTGCTGTGTTTATTTTTTCAATTCTTATAGGCTCGCTATTATCACAAGTCATATCGGCGGTTATCGTAATCGGTTTAAACGTAATCTTCGTTGCCGTCCGCTTGTTTACGCCGTCATACATATCTTCAAATTTTTCGGTTTCAAGCACTGCTTTACTTCCGTTTTGCAATATATTAAGTTCTGCAGTCACTGAACTTTTTTCACTCGTTTTAATTTTTTCCGTTGTCATTGCAGAAAAAGTTAATGTATCGCCGACACCTGCAAACACACTGCTCTTGTCAATATCTTCAGGCCAATCGCTCGGCTGTGAATATGACGTTGAATCTGCCGCTATCATATTTCCCGCAATTTCAACGCTGTCAATTTCAGGTACTTTTTTATCGACTAAAAGTGAGTAACTCGTCAAATCCTTTGTATGAATGTCAAGGCTGTTGCCGGCATAGTCCGTAATCGGAGATGTGGCGGTAAAGTATTCCGGAATTAATCCCGGTGCGTTGTCTATAACCTTAAATCGCGGTTCTTCGTTTCTCGCCAAATATTTGTCGGCATAAGCTATACCGTACATTTGACCGGTGTACTCTTTTTTGTCATACTCTATGCTCTTAATCTTCGTAATTTGATATTCCTTAACATTTTTAGGTGCGTTTACATAGAAATATATTTCATTTCCGTTTATACCGCCGGAAGTCGCAGTAAGTTCCATATTTTGAACACCGCTTTCTACGTTTGTCGCATAAAGCGTCAACGTAATCTTTCCGTTTTCAATCTTTCTCAGCTTTTCACCCATATCAAGATACAGTACAGTGCCGTTCATTTTTGCCGATTTAACAGTTGGCTTTGTTATATCGGCAAAGAACACATATGGTTTTTTTACTTTTGCATCAAATACACCTTGCATTTTAAACTTATTGTTTAACGTATCACCGCTTTGAAGTTTAAACCAACCGCTGTCCTTTTTCCCCTCACCTCGAATCATAGTATTCTTAAAGGACATTTTTGCGTGATTACCTATCAAATTAGCGCCGAACCTCATCATAAGCTGACCTGTCGCTTCCAATTCAGGAAATACGGAATTGTTTGCAACGCTGTCTTTAAGCTTAAAACTCGTTGACCAAAATCCGTTATCGTGTCCTCTAAATGTCGAAACGTAAGCCATACCCATAGTTTCAACCGCCTCATTGATTGAACCCCAGTATTGATAATATGCATTATCCACATCACATCTCTTGAACAACATTCCCGCCGTCAATGTCAAATCGGTTGCCCACCAATCCGACATATCGCGTGTGTACTTATTCATAAGTTTTTTGTTGTTGTACGTTTGCTCATTCAATATAGGTACTTTTACTTGATTTGCAACACTCATAACATCGCTGTCGGCCTTTGCAATTTGTGCGGGCATAAGTGCCGCAACAAATACAATACACAGTAATGTGCTTATAAATTTTTTCATCTTCTTTCCCTCCATATAGTTTTTTAATTCATTTCAAGTTCTATCATTTCGGTTGTTATATTGTTGTTATATATATCGGTAAGCTCATAACAAATATTCGTGTCATGCTCGCCGACATATTCATAACCTACAGTAATATCTCCGTTTACAACGATTTTATCACCATATGAATACACTCCGTCATATTCACCGTCATATGTATAGTAATCGCATAAAAATTCCAACGTATCGCCGTTTTTAAGTTGCTTAAAGCCTTTTTGCGGAACTGATATATTTTCTTCTTCGCTGCACGGTCTGTAACCTGCCAAATAACCGTCTGAGTGCTTTTCGTCCCAATAAATCATTATTTCAATCTGCTCGTTGCCGTTAAGCACCGCAGGGACATAGCCGTATGTGTATCCGTCCTTTACGTTCTCCGGCGTTTCGTATTCAAAGTAAAACGGAACAACCTGACCGTTTAATGCAACCCAATAATAATCGAAATCGACCATTAAATCACCGTCATCGTCAAATTCATACATATTGTCCGAACCCAAGTCAACGTAACCATCGCCGTCATCAACATACACCCATACATTAATTCCGTTTATTTTATCCCATTCCTCGTCCGAAAGCGACAATGCAAAATAATCACCCTTGTCCTTTACTTCCAACTTATCTGATACATTATAGGTATCGTAATTTGTATTGTCATACCAAGAATAATCACTGTAATCATTCTCACTCGAATAATTCATCTGTCCTGTACCCATAATGCTCAAAAATCTATCGAAAAAGCTATTGTAGCCGTTATAACCGAACTTATCTGTTTCTGTTTTTATTTCCGCGTAATAGTCGGGGTAGTCATACGGGAAATACATTGCAAGTCCGTTTGAATTGTAAGACGAACTGCCGGAATACTTAACCGCACTTCTAAGCACCTTGCCCAATTCCGTATCACTCTTGCCGCATTCTTCAAGATATGATTTTATATCAATCTGTTCATACTCACCGTCACCGAATGATTTTGCATTGTATCTTGCCTGCGATATTACGGAATATCTGCTGTCCAAAACTCCTTCTTCCTGCTGCATTGTTTCGCATAGCTTTGAATATGTATAAGGAATTTCTCTCAAATCTACGATTGAAAGCGTATTTGAATCAAAAAAACTCGAATCAGGACCGTTTATATAGTCCTCCACAATCTTCTTACCTATTTCGACAGTCGGCATTGACATATTGTCAGACAAATTTTTAAGCCATTCACTGTAATACCAACCCGTTCCCGGCTCATATTCCTCCGACGCAACAAGATAATCCGCATACGGTTCAAGCATATATGCCGTTTCAATCGTACCCATAAGGCACGCGTCAAAGCCTACAATATCAAACTTAATTCCGCTGTCTGACAGAGCATTTCCTATCTGTGACAGCGACAACATATCATCAGGATACATTTCGTCATATCCGAAACCAAGTGCCGTACCGCCGCCGTGATTCCAAAGCACAAGTTCATATCTGTCGGCAGGATAATTTGAGGCAGACCATTTTATAAAATCAGTCAGCATATTAGGGGACGTCATTTGTGCTTCACCCAAGTTCTCCACGTTCTGCAATTCACCGTTCTTAATTATATGACGTTCCGTTTTTCCGTCACTTATGCTTGCATTTTCCCACGCGGCCGCTCCGCCTGTCTGTAATGTAATATTAATATTATCCGCATTTGCCGCCGTCATTTCGGCAATATCTTCACTCGCCGCTCCGCCGTCACTTTCAAGGTCAGAACCTACCATATACACCATAAGTGTAACTTTATCCTCTCCGTTGCCCTTTATGTGAGTATAATAATCACGCATATTCGGAATATCGTAATTAACCGTTTCATACTCCTCCGACGGCATAATCAAAACCATACAAAACAACACAAATATCATGCCTATAAATATTAATAATGCAATTCCTATTTTAAATAAACACCCTTTTTTCTTTGCCATAATCTCTCTCTTTCAAAAAAACATCCCCAATTACTCCAAAAGCGACAGCTAATGCTGCCGCTTTTCAATTTTTGCAGTACAGATAAAATGTACTTATATTTTATCTGGAGTCCAATAAAATATCGGATTTTTTAGGGGACTGTTTTAAATTTCTAAATCAATTATTCTGCGTCAACACCTGCAACGGCAGCCAAACCATCAGCTATTTTTGACATAGAATCTACCAACTGTAGTGCCTCGTCTTCATCTGTGAAATCAGTCTGTTCAATATCGCCAATTTCTTTGATTACGTCGGCAGCTTGATTTAGAAGATCAACTGTTTCTGCATCTGCCTCGATTGTACCGTCATTTACAGCGTCTGCAACCGTTGTATGCAGTTTAACAAGGTTTGAATAGATGTCTTGAAGCTGTGCGAATGTTTCATCATCGATAACAGTATCAGATGATGTTGTATCGTCAGAAGTTGTTGTTACGTTTGATGTTGTTGTGTCTGATGATGTATCTGCATCACTTCCGCAACCTGCTAAAGCTGTTACTGACATAGCGGCAATCATTGCCATAATTAAAATTTTCTTTTTCATAATATATATTTGTCCTTTCATTTAAAAAAATTATTTTTTATTATTCTGCATACTCTGAGCCGTCTTTCGGTTTAAGTTTACCTGTTGCTATCATAATTAAGTCGATAAGCCACCAAATTCCGAATCCCCCACAGGTGATTAATTTTAAAATACCTGTACCTATGTAGCCAAGATAAAATCTGTCGATTCCAAGTTCCCCCAAAAAGATAGAGAGAATTAATGCCACTACCTTTGATTTCATTCCATTTCCTCCTTTTAACATACTTCTTAATTAATATACATTAATTAAGAAATTTATTCCTCTTTTTTATATTTTTTAAGCCAAGCCCCTTTTTTCCAAAAGAACTTTAAGCTTTTCCCCTACTTCTCTAGTTGCTCTGTTTAGGTCAATATTTTCTTCATTGACTATATCATACATTCCGTTTGTAAAAGCGTCACCGATTATCTCTTTCGTCAAACCGCCTGCACCGCTGTATATTTTTGAAATTGTAATCGTTTTTGAAGTTATGGCAATTTGGATTTTATATTTATCCACAGCAGGAAATTGAATACATCTCATTAATCCCGAACCCGTAATCTCAGGTTTACCGACAGAATATGTTTCGTCTTTCATAATCTCATAAAGTTCATCATATGTAATCTTATCATTTAGCTTAACTTTATCATACCCCTTAAAGACATCTTTTGCTCCGGACTTAAATGAATCAAAAAATCCCATCTCATATCTCCTTATATTCTGCTGTATCTCATTGCTTTCTGATGAAATTATAATATATCGAAAATCAAAATTCAATAGATTTTGCATCAAACGCATTCTGCAAGTTTTAAAAGCAATTTTTCGCACCGAAACTCAAGTTTATTAACTAAAACTCAATTTTATATGTTGAATTATTATTTTTACAATGATATAATATAATCAGAGTATATCGGCAAAATGTTGACAGCTCTTAAATCCATAAGGCGGTGAACACGATGAATATTGCAGTTGTTGATGACTTAGCCGTCGGCAGAGAAACGCTTGTAAATTACCTTAACGAATATTTCTCCGAAAGAAATATGAACGTTACAATATCCGACTTTTCCGATGCCGAAAGTTTTGTCACGCAATTTGAAAATAACAAATATAATATGATTTTCTTTGACATATATATGCCGGGTATGAGCGGAATTGAAGCTGCAAGCACTGTACGCAAAACAGACAGTTCGATTGAAATCATCTTCCTTTCCACAAGCAATAACTTCGCTTGTGAAAGTTACAGTGTAAATGCTTTTTGTTATCTTGTAAAACCGATAACAAAAGATGCAGTTGAGTCACTTATGCAGAGATATTTTGAAAAATACGAAGAACCTTCAAAAGCATTATCGGTTCTGTACAAAACAAAACCCGAAATAAAACTTAAAATAGCATATGATTCGATAATGTACATAGATATTACAAACAGAAAAGTCCGGCTTCATTTGAAGGACAAGACGATTGAAATTCAAAACACATTTTCACAGTGTGCGTCAATTTTGACAGAAGACAGCCGTTTTTCAAACTGCTGTAAAGGATTTATCGTAAATTTTGATTACGTCAACACTGTTTCGGGCAATGATTTTTTAATGCAAAACGGAGATTATGTTCCGATTAAAAAACGTGAAAATCAACAGGTAAAGAAACAGTATTTAACTTATGAATTAAAAGATATTATAAGAGAATAAAGGTCACTATGATTACTATGGAAAATAAGCAACGCGTTAAGACTATTGCGGTAATTTTTATTATCGCAATAGTTCTTATCTCTTTGATTACAGAATTTTTATATATTTTCAATAACAAATATACATACAGCAAGCTCCAGCCCGAAAAAGGCGTATTGACGCTTTCGCAAGAGGAAATTGACAGCAATTCGTTTCACTTTCTTATAAAGGATTGGGAATTTTACGAAGACGCACTTCTCACTCCGACATATTTTAAAAATCAAACTTCACTTCCGAATATGAAATATGTTTCAATCGGTGATACTGAGTCAGCGTACACAAGCCAAACAAAAAACAATATCTTTATCGGAACATACAGAATGAAAATAAACTTCCCCGAAAAAGAGGGATTTTACGCACTGGAAATGCCTCAGGTTTACTCGGCATATGAACTGTACATCAACGACAAACTGTATTTAAAGGTCGGCGATATACATAATTATAAAGCACAAATACAAAACCGTGGCGCATTTTTCAGTGCCTCCGGCGAAACGTATATAACAATCGCCGTCAAGGACGCGTCAGGCATTAAAGCGGGAATTACATCACCGCCGACACTCGGTGTTCCATATGCTATCAATATCGCCCGAATACTTAAAGTTCTCATAAGCAACTTTTTTATGACGATGATATTCTTCGGTGCGATATTCTCACTGTTTCTTGCATTAAGCAGTAAAAGCAATTATTCGTATATGTTCTTCTTTATGTGTCTTACATATGCCGCTTACCTCAATCACCCACTGCTCAATTTGTGTTTCACTATGGACGGTAATTTTTCGTACATATTTGAGCATTTTTGTGCGTACTTTGTGTATTTGATGGTTATAATGCTCCAAAACAGGCTCTGCAATTTGAACAAAACCGTGAGCAGTATTTCCGAAATATGCGGTTCAGTGTTTTGTGCAATCTCACTTGTATACGGAGTATTTACGCCTTATTTAAGCGCACCGTTATGCACTTTCTTTTCAAACCTATGCAATGTGTTTGAGTGGTTAGCCGCAATTTATCTTGTCACAATAGGCACTTATGCGGTCTTTAACGATATTAAATACGGCAGAATTTTTCTGTTCGGCAATATCTGCTTTGCCGTATCGTTATTCTTTAACATTATTCAACCGCTTTATGACTCGATTTATACCGACCAGTCGGTTGAAATAGGTATACTTGCGATTTTGGGCTGTCTGTACTTTGTTTACTGGGCAAGTATTGCAGATAAATACAGACGTAATATGGCTCTTGATGACGAAAGACGACTTATGGAACGTCAGATAAATCTTTACAAGGAAAACTATGTCCACATAACCGAACAAATCGAAGAAACACGTAAGCTCCGCCACGATATGCGTCAGCATTTCAGAGTAATAAACGACTTTGCAAACAATCGTCAATTTGATAAAATCGCCGAATACCTCGAAGAATATTCAAGCGAAACAAATGACACAGTACCGCTGTTCTTCTGTGAAAATCTTACGCTTAACGCTCTGCTCCACTTCTATGTTTCTTCATCGGCTAAAAATTCAATAGACTTTAAAACTTCGGTATCAGTTCCTAACGGACTGCCTATGAGTGATATTGATTTAAGTATTTTGGTCGGCAATCTTGTTGAAAATGCTATGGAGGCTTGTTCAAAAGCACCGCTTAAAAACAGAAAAATTGTACTGAATTGTACCGCTGATGAAAACAAATTGATTTTAGATTTAAAAAATACGTTTGACGGCACCGTTAAGAAAATCGGTTCAAAATTCCTGTCGTTTAAAAAGGGTATGCACGGCTTGGGACTTGAATCGGTTAATGCCGTTGTTGACAAGTATCACGGCGTTATGAACGTTTCAAATTCAAACGATATGTTCACCGTCTCGCTTGTTATATTCTTCTAAACAAAAAGCCCGCAAACGAAACGTCAACAGCTCCAAAAATCAAATCAACAAAAAATCCGACGCAATCAATACGTCGGATTTTTTAATTTCTATTCTCGCCACATCATTATCCGTTATACCCTCGCCGATATTCGGCACAAATGCCGAATACGCCATATCCGCGACAAACAGGACTACAAGTACGACACATATAATCTTCTTAATTTTCATAGGAATTTTGCAAAACAGATGGTCAAGTGACGGTGCTATAAGGTACACCGCCGCACAACCGCCGAGTGCAAACACAACCAATCCCTCAAGGCAAATTCTGCCTTGAAAATTCATAAAATATCCGCTGTAATCCCACCAACGCATACCCTGAACTTTTTCAAGTATAAGCGATGTAAAATACTCTATTACACCGCACAGCACCATTGACAAAAGGAATGTCAGCCACGGTTTGTTTCTGAAATTTTTTAACACAATCAGTACAACCGTACCGCCTACGCCGTAAATCGGCAGCCACGGTCCGTGTGAAGTACCTCTGTTGATAAATTCACCTCTTGTAAACAGGAACAATAACACTTCCCACAGCCAACCTATCATTGCAAATGTGAAAAATATCAGTATCAATGACGATAATCCGTAATCACGTTCATAATCTTCCTGAATCCACTTCTTGCCCTTAGGCACTGTTATGAAGTATTCATTAATAGGATATATTCCGCTTGTCACTTCACTTTCAAGCAATTTATCGCACAGCCTGTCCGCATTTTCAATATCTCTTTCCTTTGCTTTTTCACGCAACGTCATATAAAGTTCAACTGTCGTCATACGTTTATAAGGTTCAAGGAAAAATACGCCCAAAATCTGAAGTGTAAGTATATTCAATATATCCCAACCGATAAATGACAAATCAATCAAAAATGCTCTCCACTTATACCCTTTCATCATATCTTCAGAAAGTTTTATAGCCTCTTTTGCACTCAATTCGGGATTTTCCGCAATAATCATCGGTACAAGTTTATATGAATAAATCTTAATAAATCCGCCGACTATCGTTAAGCACCATAAAAGCGAATACACACTTCTTACAAACATAACCCATGCAATATGCAGTGCCTTTTTTATAGACCACGGAAACAATATTCGCGAAATTCTCGTACCTGTGTAGACTCGAATTTCAAGCAAATACCGATACAGTCCGATAAGCAAAACCTTCGCAAAAAGAATGGCTATAAGCAAATAAATCAACGAGCCGATTGCAATAGTAACACCGGCACTCACTCGGTCGTTAAACACAATTTGATTTATCGAATTTAAAACACCGTAAACAAAGTTACCTGCACCCTCGGTATTCTTCGCAAACACCGAAAGAACGCCCCTCGTCCAATGCTGTGCTCTTTCACTTTCCTCACCGCTCTTGCCTAAAAAGTTATCGACAACTTCCGTATTCGACATATCGGAATTGTGATTTTCCGCAAAAAGCACCGTTCCGTTAAGCTGGTCGAAATAAGTGTCTTTTATTGTCCTCACTTCTTTTAGCGGGTTAGTAAAGCTGCCCATAACAACGGCCGCGATAAAGCACGTTATAACAATGCCGATATAATTCCGCTTAAAAGTTCCCCTTGCCTTTTTCTTTAAATCCCTTATCTTCCACATATTTATATACCCCGTTTTTCTTCTTATATATTTCTTGCAGTATCCGCCACGCATTTTATGTGTGACAAATCAATATCATTTGACAACGTACAATCCGCCCCCAGTATTGTACCTTTTTTTCCGACCGTATTTATAAGTTTTATTGTTTCCGATTTGATTTCATCAAGCGTACCGCTGTATAAAACGCCGTTTTTTCTGTTGTCAAAGCCACCAAGCACGCAATTTGCGTTAAAGAAATCTCTACCCACATTTAAGTCCATATCTTCCACATAAACCGCCCAATTTACTGCCGCTGCTTTATAATTTTTCCATACTTCAACTCTGTTTTTGTCACCGCTCCAACCGCAGCAATGAAGTATATTATATTTACTGATACTGTTGGCATAATCAAGCACCTTTAAATCATACGGCTCTACAAATTTATGATATTCCTCCGAAGTAAATCTAAAAGTTTCCGCGTTTTGCACGCAGTAATAAATACCGTCACAGCCTGCCTCCTGTATAAGGGCTTTCACAAGAGTTATTGCATCTTCAGCAATCACTTCACACGCATATTCAACCGCTAACTAATCTTATATATAATTATATCTCACAAAATATTACCTGTCAAACTTAAATAAATAAAAACAAATTCCAACCGCATCTGCGATAAACCAACCGATCGGAATTGACCACCAAATACCGACCGCACCGATAACACGCGACAAAACATACGCGAGCACTACTCTTATTCCCAAAGAAATAACCGTAAGCACAACCGACATACTCGGTTTATTTATAGCTCTGTAATATCCGTAAAGCATAAACAAAATACCTATGCCGATATAGCAAGCCCCCTCTATACGCAAATACTGTACGCCGATGTTTATAATCTCCGTGCTTTCGGCATTTACAAATATCATCATAAGCGGTTTTGCGAAAATAAACACAATCGCACTGATAAAAATACAGAACAGTACAACACTTTTGAGTGCTTTTTTAATTCCGTCTTTTATTCTGTCATACTTGCCCGCGCCGAAATTTTGTGCGATAAAAGTCGAAAACGCATTTCCGAAATCCTGTACAGGCATATATGCAATGGTGTCGATTTTCACAGAAACGGCAAACGCCGCCATAATTTTTGTACCGAAACTGTTTACAATCCCCTGTACCATAAGTATGCCGAAATTCATTACAGACTGTTGCAGACACGTCATTCCCGACAGTATTGCTATGTCGTATGCCGTACGTTTTACAAACTTTGTGTCTTCATATTTTAATCGAAGTTCGGGATAACGAATGTACACATATATCATAAGTCCGATACCCGAAATATACTGTGATATTACAGTTGCAATCGCCGCACCGCGTATGCCTTGCTTTAATACCAAAACAAAGTACAAATCAAGACCGATATTAAGTATCACAGATACGCACAAAAACGCAAGCGGAATTACGGAATTGCCTATTCCTCGCAGAAGATTAGAAAAATAGTTGTATAGGAATGTCGCGAAAATGCCTACAAATATCCACTTCAAATATTCGCTCATTATACCTTGAATGTCATACGGCACTTGAAGTATTTTCATAATCCGGCCGCAAAGGTAAAATGACGCAAACGTCAGTATGAGTGAAAATATTCCTATCATAACAAACGAAATAAACATTCCGTTTTTCAGTCGTTTTATATTTTTTTCGCCGAATGTTATTGAAAAAAATGCACTGCTTCCAAGACACAATCCCAAAATCACTGATGTTAAAAATGTCATCAGTGAATATGACGAACCGACCGCCGCCAAAGCATTGTCGCCTATGTATTTTCCTACTACCCATGTATCGACTAAGTTGTAAAACTGCTGCATTACGTTACCGAGCATAAGCGGTATCGCAAACACCCAAAGTTTTTTATTTATGTTTCCTACCGTCAAATCTTGTTTTGATTTCACAATTCAAAACTCCTTCTAAAATTGTAAAAGGCTGTACACAAATACAGCCTTTACACATTATGCGTTTTTGTCATATAAAAATTCAATTTTCTTGCCTTGTTTGCGTTGTTCCACGCAGTCGTCAACAGCCGTTCACCCGATGAATCTCACGCACCGATAGCGTCCGATAAACCTTGCATAACGTTATTAAAAGTTTTATTTCCTCCTGTATTTCTCCTTAATACTTTATAAACAGCCAATAATACTATTATAAGTAATGTTAAATATTTTGTCAAGAAAAATAAGATTGTTGGTGATGGTTTAATCTCATAAATTACACCGATTTTTCATATATATGCTATACAGAAAGGTCGGTGGGAGAATGAAAGATTATATCGAAAAACGGGCTGTCGAATTGGCACAGTATATTGTAGAAAATAACGCCACAGTCCGCAAAACTGCCAAAATTTTTAATATCAGTAAATCTACCGTGCACACCGTAGTATCTATTCGTGTCGGTTATGTTGGGTGATGGATTATGAGGTAAATTGAATACAAAAACGAGGACCTGAAAAGGTCCTCATTTCTATTCTTGCATATTTAACGAAATCAACTGATATGTATCTTTACCATTGTAATTATACGGTCTTACTACCGCTTTTCCTGTTGCTCCTTTATTCACTTTGATTCCAAAACCCTCTATTGATTCAGATGTAAGATTATAGCAATCATTCAAAATGTCTGTATATCCAGAACTATAGTTTGTAAATATTACAGTATATGTTCCGTCCCCATTATCATACATATTATCAGCTATCGAGAAAACTCTTCTGGCATCTCCCTCTTCACCGGAATCATAATAATAGTATCCATTGTCATATCCAAATTGCCAGTCGTATCCCATAACATTATATTTTGCCTCGCCATGCTGTACTTTTTTCCCAAGATACCTGTCAATAGAATTTGAAACTGTTTCCTCATCAGTTTTATAACAAGCATGAATAAAATCATCCAATGTTACATACTTAGCTGCTTCCTCATCAGAAATAGGAATTGCCCCTGACGTATGATTAACCGAATTATGTTTACAACCAAAATATATCAGCTGATCTCTGCTTGCAGTATTTGCGTCGTAATCATTAAAATCAATTTCACTAAAATTACTCAAAAATATATTAATCATATATCTTTGATTTTCACTCATTGTAGGAATTAAATCCTCATTTTTGTCCTCATAAACATATCCGTCTTTTGATAATCTGATAGTATTGTTTTTAAAATCCACATTGAATCCGCCTACAACATCTGCTATATCACGAAGTTTAAAATATGTACTACCGTCAACATTATATCCGTTTAAATTAACGTTGTTGTTATTCAATTTTATAGGGAAAGTATTTTCGGTAGCAATATATTGCCCCGCAAAAACACCAACCGTACCAAATACCAACGCTCCTGTTATCACTCCGATTATAAAATTCCTTTTCATCAAAATCCCTCCAACTGTTTTAGCAACATTAATTACATCACTTACATTACTTATTGTAATTCCTTTAATCCATCTTTTCGCTTTGTCTTTCTCCATACGTTCTTTTAATTCAACAACATCATGCAAATTACGACACGCATTAGTTATATATTCAAATATTTCTCTTATTTTTTTATAATTATCATCTAAGTTTTGTTCTAAATCAATACTAATATATTTGTCAAATCTAAGTTTTCCTTTTTTATAATTTACAAGAACAAGCTGTAATTTATCTTTGTATTTATCTTTATCTTTTAAATAATGATTAAATTGTTCTTTAACACTGATAAAAGACTCTAAATCATAATATATACGAGTGTCATTTCCTTCAAATTTTAATATTTTTTTAGTAGCTGATTCATCATTCGGGCATAAATATTCTCCATAACCCGCCCAAAAAATATCTAAATATCTTTTTGTATTATAATTCCAATACAAATAATTTTCCTCAATAATTCTCTGTACATGCTGTAAGTCATATCTGGCAAAAATGATTCCAACAATACATTGTTCATTATATTCATATCTGTCACGAACTTCTTCTTGCAATCTGGTAAAATTCAATGCCTCTATCATTATATCACCACTTTTAATAAAAAATATAATTTATTCTCTCATATCGGACAAAAAAAATCATTCGAATCAGAATTTTTATAAAATCTGATACTTGCATAATCACTCACATTAACACCCATATTCTTTTTATAAATCTCCCACTGATTATATTCGCCCATGCCGAGATGTTTTAATATATCATCAATATTTTCTCGTGTTTTCGGAACAACACAATCGCTTATATACAACCTTACACGACTATCCTCCACAACATCGGATATTTTCAAAATTCCAAACAGACCTCTAGGATTAGGATTTTCCCTATCCTTTAAATATGCTTGAAATTTATCTGTTTTCGTATTATATTCCAAATATCCCGTAACGTCTTTATTCCGCCACACTATCTCGTAAATCTCTAACATATTCAATCCTCCACATTATAAAGTCTATAACTTTTTCCCACCAAATATCTTTTAGCTGAATGTTATTTATATCCGCATAAACCAATTCGCTGTATGTTTTCTTTACCGCCATAACCCTATCTGCAACTTGATTTCTTTCAATATTAAGATTAATTGTAGGCACATATATTTTAGACATTTTCTGAAATATTCTTTCCGCCGCATTAAATCTTTCCTCATACAACGGTGCATTACAAAGACAGTATCTATATGCCGATTTAAAATCATTCAACATTCCTTTTATATCATCATAAAGCAAAGAATATCCGTTATCATATATAGGCGACAATTTAAGCTCTCCGTTATCCGACATAAGAAATCCTACGTTACTGTTATGCCTATCCTCATTCATTATAATCAAATCAAATGCCAACAGATTTATTAAATCATTTCCGCACCCGGTGTTTCTGCAAAGCTTTTCAAAATCAATATTGCTTTCATCCTCCGCATATAGACTTGCCAAATATATTAACGTTTTTCCGTTTCTGAAATCGGGAGAACTGCAAACCAAAGTTCTGAAATTCTTACCGTATCTAATTCCCTCCATACCAATAAGACTTTGCTCCGCTACATTTAATCCCATTAGCTTGCCTATTTCATAACATAACACCTCAATAACAGGCTCAATTCCCCACTTTTCAGGAAAATCACGAACCTGTAAACGTCCCGATTTAACAAAATACACTATTCCATCTTTCTGATATTCTGTTTTTAGTAAATTACCCTTTGAATTACTGTGTATTGAAAAATTGTTTCTTGTAATGCTACTCATTATAATATCCTCCGATATTGATATTATATCAAACTATATAGTGTAAATGGCGAAATAAAATTCTACCGCAAACAAACTAAATATACAACTAATATATCACAATGAAAGATGAATTGCAAATGAAATTGGTTTGACTAATAAATACGTTCAAACGCATAGACGAAGAATTTGCTATTCTAATCTCAAAAATCACGAAATTAAACGGTAAATTATAAACAAGCCGAATTTATCAAATCAAATCGACAAATTCGGCTTATTTTATATGAATGTAGCTTATAAACTAATTACTCACTGATTACAGGTCTCATATTTTCGAACGAATACCAATATGTAATAAGCGAATTTTTACTGCGTTCTGCCTTTTGTGCCTCCGACACCTTTGCAGGTGCGGTTGTTAAATTGACAAGTGTGCCGTTATCGTCATATTCCGCTTCTATTTTAACGCAAGGTTTATTTGTGCTCTCAGTCAGCACTCTTACAAGCTCCGACACTATACCCGGTGCAGTTCCATAGCCGTTAAGCATTAAATCGCCCGCAAGCTGTGATCGTCCCCCGTTGCCGTAATGGTTATGGTCGCCGAAGCAATCCATAATTGCCTTTGCCGCCGCATCCTCGTTTTCATAACCGTTCTTTGCATAATCCGCTACATATTCGTTAAATGCATTGTCAGCGTTAAGTCCTATATCAATAAATCCTAAAATATCAGGATCATCCTTTCTTTCCTCGTAGATAACTCTTATGCCTAAAGAATCATACGCATCCTCTCGACAGCCGTGGAATGTATGTGTTGTTTTATCATATACATATTCGTAGCCTTCAACGCAGCCGTGCGGGGTATAGCTTGTAAGTATTACTTTTGCACCCATTGCAAGACACGCATCAACATAATAGTCAAGCGGAGCCTTAAACTGCGTACCGGACATTCCGCCCGGATTTGTCCCCATATTTCCAATGGTGACAATATCGCCCGGTCTTATGTTTATCAGAATATTATCAAGCCAGCCCTGTGTATAATATGTTTTAAGATTTCTTGAACCCTTACCGTTATTATGATAATCGGCAAGTGCGGTAAACTCGGGATAATTGGCTTGATCACGTGCTAAATTATATGCGTATGAGCCGCTGTTGCCGATAGTTGAATCGCCGACAGACCAAATGTTAGGTTTTTCAGCGGCAGTCTTTTCAACCTTTTCTATTGATATATACGCAACCCTTGCACCTGAGAATTTTAAATCCATTACATCATCCACAACCGGAATATCATATACTTGTTCGGTTATTTCTTCTGTTTTTACAGTATATCCCGTATGTGTTGTCCCCTCTGCGGCAAGAGTTCTTTCATGACCTGACAGTGCTTCACTTACATATTCAGACACCAAATCACCACTAAAAGCAATCTTTACTCTGTAATGTTTTCCTTTTGTAACCTTAGCTTTAAAAGTGAAATCACCCGACAAATAATCAGATTCTGCATTATCAATACTTGGTGTGCCTTCTGCTTTTGCACTTCCCTCTATTCCATAACCGCGTGATACGGTATAAGTTGTTAAAGGATTAATATCCGTATAACCCTCTGTAACACTTTCATCCGCACCACTTCCGAAGTCAAATGATAAACCGTGAACTGTGACCTTAACACTTCTTGATAATATTTTGCCGTCACTGCTTTCTCCTGTGGCTCTTACGGTAAACACACAAGGAACAGCTGCCGATGTAACGCTTATTGTACCCGCTGATGCGTCAAACGATATACCGTCGGGAAGATTATATTTATTGACATTATTTTTGTCATATATTCCAAGCAATACATTTCTGTTCAAATCCATACCATCACCGTTGATTACCGCCGCACTGTATTTAGCAGTATTTACTGATTTTTCATCAAGCGGTATTGCAAGGCTTCCTTGTGATGATGTAAACTTTATACTTTCAGCCGAGTCGGTAATATTGAGCTTTATGGTTTTGGTATAGCCGCCGATATTCACCTGAACAGTTGCCTCACCGGCTGATGCACCCTCACCCAGAGTTATTGTTGCTTTGTGAGAATCTACTACATCGGGAGTTATTATAATGTCTTGCATATCATCTTCTAAGATTGACCATTCTGCCGCACCTGTTATATTATATCCTTCTTTGCTTTTTACCGATACAGATAATGTTGCAGTATCTTTGTTTGGAATTGACAAAGTTTCCTGTGAAATATTGAGTGTATAGGTTGAAATATCCGCAGCCGGATAATATGCTCTATATGCATCAAAATCAACCGTTCCTGTCTGCTTATTTGCAAAACCAATTGAGTAATATGTCGGCTCCGAGTTTTCAGTCCACGCTATGCTATCGGTTTCACCGACAAACTGACCGTTTAAGTCATACACCTTTACAAAACAACTTTCGGTAGTCTTGTCAGCCGACAGTACAATTTTATACCATTTGCCCTTGTTGACTGTAACATCAATATCATTATTTTTTATAGCTATGCCATTTAGCTTTATTGTTGTTCCGTCAAATTCAAGCGTTACAGGCGTTGTATAGCCTTCCTTATCCGTCCAATACGGCTGTTTTGATGTAAGTGTAATACATCCATTGCCATTAAAGCGTATATTCTGCTCAAATATAATTTGTTTTTGCGGTGTATCTATTGAATTTGTGAACATATGTGATTTACTCGATGTTGGGCAATTAATTCTAAGGAATTTGTTATTCTCCTCTTTCATAATAACTGCATCACCGCTATCTGAACCGGACATACCCCAGCCGCCGACCATAATATCGTTACCGCCGTAAGTGTCCTTTAATGTAGTATATCCAACAAGACTGTCGGGATATTCGTCAAAGTCGGATGGGTAGCCTGCTTCAGGCAAGATTTGGTTATCTGCCATGCTCTTATCACCTGTTGCGGCAACATACATTGACGCTTCAATCGTCTCACCATTATATGTAACAGTTGCTTTGAGCTTACCGTAGAAATTAAAGTCGCACTGTCTGAGCATAAACGAAACTTCTGTAGCGCTGTTTGTATGCTCGGCAAATTCACCGTAGCTGTCGCAATACTTGTCGGTATCGTTTACGGTCTTAAATCCGTCTATATCCCACTCAATATTAAAATCCTCTATGCGGCTGTCTATTGTCTCTGCGGTTATAATCGTTCCCGCTTCGCCTGTAAGAGTAAGCGTATATTTGTTTTCGGCGGCAGTGTCGGGACTATCGCCGAAGGTCATCAGGGAATTGCCCTTTATTTCGGCAGAAACGATAGGCTCAATATACTCTGTGTCTTTTTCATAAACTGCCGTAAATTTTGTGTCGGCTGTAATTTTGTATTCCTTTAAATCGTTAATCAGATTTTCGGTATCGTCATTTACCTGCCAGCCCTTAAAGATATAGCCATAATTTGTTAAGTCGGGAATATTTAACGGGCTTGCATTGCCCTTTACGGCTTCTTCGGTGGTATTGCCTTTTACATCATAAGTTACGGTGTAATATGCGCTTCCTGCGTCAAGCGCGCTATCGTATGCGCGGACTACGATATTGTCAATGCCGAATGTAGCCGTACTCTTTCTCGCCTCACAAATCAGAAGCTTACCGATTGCCGTTCCGTCTGTCCCCATAGGAACTTTGTTGTCAAAATATATTGTTTCGCCGTCAGGGCTCGACAGTGTGATTGTCACATTATGCTCTGTAAAATCCATAATCGCCTTTGCGTGTGTCCAGCCTGATTTATTCGTCCAATCTGTTGTTGTATATGTTTCCTTAGAACCATCTAAATTATTTATGATGAGTTTATCGCTATTCTTAGGTTGTGTAAATGAAAAGATATAATTATTTCCGCTGTAATTTGCATTGCCTTTAGGGTTGCCTGCTGCAGAATCAAGTAATACAAGCTGATTTATATTTTCATTTCCTGTATTCGTCATATAGAAGTCAAATTCGATAACTGCTTTACCATTTTCCGTTGTCTGAGCGTCAGAATCGAAGGTATAGTATGCATTTCGTGTTCCACTTCCGTTTGTATTTGCAAATTTGAAATACTTATTGATACTGTTGTCTTCATCTGTTGCTATTGACATATCGCCCGGAGCATTTGCAGACGTCCAGCCCATTGTATCCGTTGCACTTTCAAAATCAAGCGAAAAATATTCCGCCGCGTTTGAGGTTATAACAAATGACATTTGCAGTAGAAGCGATATTGCTGTTATCACTCCTAAAATTCTTTTAAGTTTATTTTTCATCACTTTGCCTCCTTAATTGTTATTGAATTATATAACGGCTTCATTCCGTCCTCCCACAAGAACAGCTTGATATATGAGTCAGTATCTGCACTTAAGCTGTCCGTCTTTATCGTGGAAGTGCTGTATGCAGCGATTGTTTCTTTTCTTTGCTTTATAGATTTTAATTTTCCATAGTTATCATACAAAGCCATATACAATGTTAATTCCTTTCTGTCTGCATTGTCGTTTGTATATACTGCCTCGGCATATACCTCTGCGCCGTTAAGCTTATTTACTGCGTTGCCCTGCATATCTTTCAGTGTAATTGAATCTTCAATATGCTCATCCGGAACATTAGTATTTAACCTACCCTCGATAACCGTACCGTCATAATTTCTTGTTAAATACATATCGTCTATCCTTACATAACAGTTTGCCGGTGAGTCTGAGTACAAGCCAATCTCACATTCTCCGTTTTCAATAATAATATCCTTTACAACGACATCTGTCCAATTACTCATTTTTGATTTTAGAGAAGCTGTGTAGTTCTTATTGTTTGTATTTGCATACAATACACATTCATTTTGTCCGCCGCTTGACATAACGCTTGCTCGAAGTGTATATATACCGTTTGGCAAATCTTTAATTGTTTGTTTAATTCTTGCGGTATAATCTGTGTCTGCACTTTGCTTTGCGGCATAGTTGCCGTAAAAACGTCTTGCTTTTACATTCCCGTTTACCGAACCGTCTGTACTGTCACTGCATTCCCAACCTGTCAATGATTTAACATCAACTCTGTCGGCATCAAATTCATTGTTTGCAATATAATTATTTCCGTCGCCAATTGTCCACTCGCCTGTTTCTGAGTTTAATTTCCATTGACTTAAATCGTTGAAATGAGGAGTATATCCGTCCATTGTCAGTGGAACCCACTGATTATATCCTATACCATGTGTTCCGAAATCACACCAACGGTCACCACAATAAATAATCGTGTCCTGCTTGCTTCCGTGAAGCGTATAGTAAAATCCGGTTTGTGAATTGTGTGCATAGCTATACTTTGCACCCGGCATAATGTACGGAAGATTTGAACTTGATTTTGAAGTATCAATATAATCCGGCTTTAATTTGTAATCGCCGAGTATATCTTTTGATTCAAACACATACACTCTTGAACCACGCCAGCCGTATAAATCTGAACCGGTAAAATAATAATGGTCTTTGTATTTAAACATACAGTCACCCTCTATACCGCCTTTATCTTTTTGTTTTATTGTACCATCTTCATCAAAATATGAACCGGTAGAACCGTTCAGCTCTTTTATATTATCAAAATCAAAATCACAGAAATTCTTAGTTTCATCCATAGGTGCAATATATAAATGTCCTCTGCCGTTCGCGCTTGAACATATCATATAACCTTTGCTGTCTTCATCATAGAACATTGTTAAATCACCTGTATCACCATTTGCGATAACAGGAAGTGACGTTCCACCCCAAAAATATCCCTTTTCTGTTTTAAATGGGCCTTTCGGATTATCCGCACTTGCGATAATCGTTCCGTTAAACTGTGATACAAGAACATATTTATTTGCCTTTTCGTTATATACCACACCGCATCTGCCTGCCCAACCACACCATGATTGACCCAGAGTTTCAAGCGTTGCGACATCGCCTTCATATTTCCAATTTACCAAATCATCTGATGTGTAGCAAGTGTATGCTTCAAAAGCAGGATGCTCAACCGTTTTACCTAAAAGAGGGTCAGTCGCATACGTTACAGCCTCTTTATAGCGAACGCCGTACCAATAATATTTATCATCATTAGGGAATTTGAATATACCACCACCTTGCGAATATAGGATATTTCCGTCTGTATCGGTATAGAAACGGTCGTTTGTTATAAGCTGCTTATCTTCTGTTACTGTTACAGTACATTTCGCTGTTTTACCATTTGATGTCGTGACTGTTATTTCCGCTGTGCCCACATTGCCGGCAACAATAACCCCGTCATAAACTTTTGCAATTTTTTCATCACTTGAAGTCCAATTAATTCTGTCATCTGCGTTTGACGGCTGAATATTTGCATTTACTACGGTTGTTGCACCGAGCTTTGGTAAAGATACATTTTCTTTATCAAGTGAAATGCTTTGAGGTTCAGCCATTTCCGCTACCGTTACATTGCATGAAGCCGTAAGCTTTTCGTTGTCAGCCGCCGCTGCGGTAATTATTGTTTCACCAACGCTTATAGGAGTCACAATACCGTTTGATGAAACAGTTGCTACATTCTCATCTGAGGACGTCCATTTTATTTGTCGTTTAACTGCTGTTTCGGGCAGCAATTTGGCTGTAAGTTCGCCGTTTTTACCGCCCGATAGCAGTGAGAGAGAGGCTTTGTCAATAGTTATATCCTGAGCCGCCTGCAATACAGTAACGGCGCAGTCGGCTTTGAAACTGCTGTCAGCCGTTTTTATAGACACCACTGTTCTGCCTGCCTTTTTCGGTGTGACAAGACCTGTGTCGTCAACGGTGGCTATATCCTCATTTTCGCTTATCCATACAAGGTCACCATCATTTATTCCCTCTCCGAAAATAGAGTAGGTAAGTCTTTGAGGCTCGCCGGAGGTAGATAGAATAAGCTCGTTTTTATCAAGTGCAACGCCGCCGTCATACATTGTAAGTGCGAGCGTCGCGGTTTTCGGGTCTATGTCAAGCGTCTGTGACGAGTTTGAAAACGCGAATTGTACTTTGCTTTCCACATCTGCTTTTACCTTGCCTTTTACATATTCACGAATTGTTTCGGTTGATATTTGGTCCGTGCGCGTTTCGCCCTGTTTAACCCCCTCCGCCTGATACATACTTTTGTCAAGTGAAATCGCCTTTATTTCGGAAGCCGTTGTATCGGCGTTTATTGTGATGTCGGCTGGATATATATCATATGTTCTGCCACCGCTTCTTGACGAGCCGTTATGTACGCTTACGGTAAGTGTGGCGGATTTTATGCGTTTCGCTTCTGCCGCAGGAACGGTAAATTCAAGAACGCCCACTCCGCCCCAAGAATTTGATTTGGTATTCCAGTTAATATTTGAAATATCCTCCTTGCCCGCATAGTTCACTATCGTCTGCGTAACATTTCCGTCACCGTCCGTCAAGTATGACGCGCTTTGCGTACAGGCAATCGGTGTCATTTCCTCGTCAGCGCTGACAACTGCTGTGGTAAATGACGATACGATAATAGCAAATACGCTCATTACACTTATCAATTTTTTCAATATCATTTTCCTACCTCCGTTAAAATATTATTTTTATTATAGTATTTTATCATATAATAATATATAGGTAAAAATATATATTTGCCGTAAACTAATCAATTTTTGCTCTTTAATCTTGACCGAGAGTATATGAAATGATATACTTTTAACAGGTGATTTTTATGATGTACGAAAAAGAATGGGAAAACCCGAATTACAAATTTCTTTCATATGATGTGGATAATCTGAATTGGAATATACATTACCACGAGTCTTTTGAGATTTGCTTTATTATTGACGGCGAAATAAATATTACAATAGATACCGTATTATATAATTTAAAACAGAATGACAGCGTAATAATATTTCCACGTCAGCTCCATAGCTATGAAACGGAAAAAAGCTCAAAAATGCGTGTAATCACTTTTATGCCTGATTTAATCCCCGAATTTACAAACCGCTATCAAAATATGCTTCCCGAAAAAAATGATATTAAGGAGATTTCGAATTTCAAAAAATATTTTGACGCGAAAAATATTTTTGAGCAAAAGGGCTTGTTATATTCTATATTCGGAATTTTAGTGGAGAGTACGAATTTTAAAGAAGCCGCAAATAATGAGGAGTCACAGTTGCTCATTAAAATTTTACGATATATTGAAAAGAACTTTAAAACTCCCTGCCTTTTGCAGACAGCCGCCGAAGAATTGTCTTATGGGTATTCGTATCTATCGAGAACCTTTAAAAAACGTATGGGAATAAGTTATACGGAGTATTTGAATAAATACAGAATAAACCGAGCATTGTATATGCTCAGCAATCAAAATCATGTGCAGATACAGCAGATTGCGGAGGAGTGCGGCTATGACAGCCTATGCAGCTTCAACCGCAATTTTAAGCATTTTACGGGTCGTACACCGCGTGAGATGATAAAGTGTAATGACAACCAAAAATAGCATTCAGACATCATAACAGAAATATATCGGAACGGTTGTATTTGCCACAAAAATATTAATCTCCTATGGTTATCATGAACCAAAGCTTTAACAACAGCAGTTATAGTTTTTCAGAATATGTTAAAGTGTTGGAATATAGGTGAGTTTGTTAATACACTATATGCCAAAGGAACATCTGATAACATACTTCACTCTAAAATTTATATTGATTTGAAAATATGAAACAAATATGATATAATATTTGTAAATAGCTTATAGAAAGGCAGGTATACTAAATGGAATACAAACCACCATTTTCAATTAATGACGATATAATAAATTTACTTGCCAAAACCAGTGAACTTGTCGGACAAGTAAGTATATTGCATAAAAGCAGCAGTTTAAAGCTAAGACGTGAAAACAGAATAAAAACAATTCACTCATCTCTGGCTATTGAACACAATTCATTATCATTAGAACAAGTTACAGCGGTTATAAATGGTAAGCGAATTTTGGGTGCACCTCAAGAAATCAAAGAAGTACAAAACGCATATGAAGCATATGATATAATGCTTACACTCAATCCTCTTAGTATTGAAGATTTGTTAAAAGCACATAAGCTAATGATGAATGATTTAGTTAAAGAAAATGGTCGTTTTAGAAATGGCGGTGTCGGTATTTTTGACGGAAATAACTTAATTCATACCGCTCCTCCTGCAAATTATGTACCCCAATTAATCAGCGACCTATTTGAATGGTACAAACAATCTCCATTGCATATTTTAATTAAAAGTTGTATTTTTCACTATGAGTTTGAATTTATTCATCCGTTTGCAGATGGCAACGGACGAATCGGTAGAATGTGGCACACACTATTACTTAGTCAATGGAATAAATTATTCTCTTGGTTACCTATTGAAGAACTTATAAAAGAGCGACAACAAGAATATTATGACGCTCTCGCTATCTCAGATAACAAAGCTGACTGTACTGTATTTGTAGAAATGATGATGCAAATAATATTCGATGCCCTAAATGATTTAGACACCACCGACCAAGTTAGCGACCAAGTTAGCGACCAAGTTAACATACTGTTAAATTGTATGGGAAATGAAGTGCTATCTGCTACTCAGCTTATGCAACGATTAGGACTTTCACATAGACCTACTTTCAGAAAAAATTATCTCAATCCGGCACTTAAAAACGGACTCATAGAAATGACTATTCCCGATAAACCAAACAGTAAAAATCAAAAATATCGTAAAAAAATATAGACTGTTATGTAAAAAATAAAGCAGAGAATAACAAAACGTATTCTCTGCTCTATAATTTTTATGTATCCGTATCCTCACCGCAAACTTCTTTAATAACCGTGCGGGCAAGGCTTTTTGCTATTGCGGTTGCAAGAACGTCCCGTATGTGTTCTTTTATCCGCTCGTCTACTTCATCTATTGTTATAACTTTTTGTGACTTGTCCAATGTACCTCCCCCTTTCCGTGATATGTTATAATATGCAATGCAGATTAAAATAATAACAAAATTATCATATATACTGTGCCACATGTGACATGATGCCACACTGTAATATGCCTATAAACCGCATAAATACTATATTTGACACACCTGTCACACTTGGCACACTTAAAATTTATTTATTATTTTCAAACTTTTCGCGGTCGAATCTCATTAATCCGCTTCTTGAACCGTTAATAGTTTTTTTAACTTTATGACGCCCGTCTTTAGCAGGTATTAAATACCCTTTTTTAATTAATTTTGTTTCAAGTTCTCTTTTGGGCAAAGAAAATCCATCATCTGCTTTCCGCAAAAATTCATTTGCTTTTGCATATGCCGCTTCCCAGATAAGATAAATATAAATTCCATCATAATAACCAATACAATTATTAGAACAAGATGCTATATTCTTCTTACCCTCTTGTATTTCTGAAAGTGAAACCTTATTTGAGGCTCTCATTACATTAATAGTGTCAACAAAAAGTTTTGCTTCATCTTTTGAATGAAGTTCTTCTTTTTGAAGTTTAATCGATTTTTCAGTGGCAGAATTAAAAATTTTTTTGTATTTTTTAAGACGCTTAAGGGATACCTTATACTTATCGCAAATAAATTCTAAAAACATTTCAAACCCCGCCTGCATCCATGCAACATTTTCGGGTATTCGATTATGAATCTTACCAAGTTCAACATTTTGTTTCCGGAAATTTTTAAATTTCCTTTCGAGTGATTTCATATAAGACCATTTTTCAGAACATATCCAACCTAAATAGTCTGTAACAAACCTCACAAGGCAATGTTTTTGTTTCTGAATTTTTGACAAGTGCTTTTTATCAATCTCACCCGCCTCCAGTTTATATAGAAATGCACGTGCTATATCCGAACTGTCGGTTAAAGGCTGAAATTCAGCAGTAATTGCTGACAAACAACACGGTTTACTATTTTTAACCGAATCACCCTGCATAACATTTCTACCCGTATCATCGCCGACGGCTCGTGTAATGCTTTCGCATTTTTTCACAACTTCATCATTTCCGTATTTAGATGGTGCACCGTCATCAAGCAAGCATACACAATCATGAAATTGAGTGCATGCATTCACATATATACTATATATTTATAAATTCGGAAAAGCCAAAATAAAAAAAAAAAAACTGCGATATATTACTTTTATCAGTAATTATATCGCAGTTTTTTATTATAGCGTCTTAGATTATGTTGAAAAATTCTCTGATTTTGTTTGAGATAGTTGAATCGATAAAACCTTTCTGTGCCATGTCATCAAGTATATCACATGTTTTTTCATGCGATAATCCTTTCTTATATGGTCTGTCCTCGGTAAGCGCTTGATAAATATCAATGCAAGCCATTATACGTTCCGGCTCGTTTAATTCATCATTAGTTTTTCCAAAAGGATACCCTTTTCCATTTAACTTTTCATGGTGAAAAGCCGCCCAATCTCGTATTTCCTCAAAATCATCAACATCTGATAATATACGATACGTATACCCAGCATGATTTTTCATTTTAGAAAATTCATCATCCGTGAGTTTATCTGGTTTTTCCAAAATCTCATTGCCTATTGCCATTTTACCGATATCATGCAAAGCACCAGCCAAATACATTTTTTGTGTATTTATTGTGTTAAATCCCATATAGTTAGCAAGCAGAGATGCTTTTTCAGCTACTCCTACCGAATGCCTGCTGGTAAAAGAAGATTTATAATCTATAATATTTGCAAAAAAGTCTGCAACGTTTTTACATGTTTCCCAGTCAAAAACTTGTTTTTTTCTTGGAATAATCCCCCATAGATTTGTTTCAAAAGAATCATCACTTAAACACATAAAGGATTCTTTTGTGAATGCATGACGAAAAGCGTTCACACATTCGGAGTCAAATAAACGATCCTTATTTTTTGAAAGATACTGACATATAAAATTCCATCTCTGCCCATTAAAGTCCTTACTGTTTCCGATAATATCAATCATATCAGCCAAATGAATTATCCTTGCAAACAATGGAATTTCCCGCCATGTCTTTTGAAATGGACCGGTTCCATCCGCATGCTCATGGTGATATAATATAGCGTTTGAAACATCTGTTTTAAACGGAAGTTTTGAGATATTTTTTTCACCATAAATACAATGAAGATGTTTTTTCTTCTCTGATAAATTATTTTTGATATAAACATCGGAATGATTTTGTAGTTCTTCCGAAATATATTGGGTTAGGGCATTATCATGCAACAAAGCACACATGGCTAAATCTTGTAACGCATCACTTTTGATTGACCAATATTCAGCCATACGTACACTTATATAAGCCACCCTTTTTCCATGTTTATTTTTTACATTTACAAGTTCTGCCTCAATGCAGTCCAATGCATAAGAACAAGCTCCTACCAATCCAACAATATCTATACTAAGTGGCTCTACTTTCATATATATATCCTTTATAATCAAATTAAGCTTCTGAAAACTGATCTTTTCCTACAAAACATAACGGACATTCAAAATCCTCCGGAATATCCTCCCATTTTGTACCGGGTGCAATACCACCTTCCGGGTAGCCCTTCTCCTCATCGTATTCCCATCCGCAAACATCACATATGTATTTCATTCGTTGTTCCTCCTTATAAATATATTAATGCACAGCCTATATTGCTGTTATATTTGTGTTATTATGTAATCTTAATATGCATATTCCATTTTATTCTATCTGCAAAAGTTTATAGTTCAATTTTTTCTATAATTTTTTTCAAAGCATCAGCTGATTCCTTAAGCTTTAATGCTTCCTCGCCATTCAAATTAATAGGTACGTCTGACTCAACACCATTTGCACCTACAATAGCCGGCATACTCAATGAAACTCCGTCAATGTCATATATACCATGAATCATGTGAGATATCGGGAGTATTGATTTCTCGTCTCTCATAATCACTTCACAGATTCTTTTTACAGACATCGCAATTCCATAATATGTAGCATGCTTTTTATTTATAATTTCATAAGCACTATTCTTGACCGCTGTCGCTATTTCTTCCGTATTTTCCTTATGCTTGTAATGCCCACGCATTTCACACATTTCACTTAACGGAACACCAGATACATTGGCTGATGACCATGCTACAACTTCACTGTCACCATGTTCTCCTAAGATAAATGCATGAACACTCCTGCTATCCACCGATAAATGCTCACCAAGCTTATATCTTAATCGTGCACTATCTAACACTGTACCCGAACCAATAACTCTGTTTTCCGGAAGTCCTGATAACTTTATGGCTACCTGAGTAAGAATATCTACCGGATTAGCGACTACCAACATGATACCTGCAAAATTCCTCTTTGCTATTTCAGGAATAATTGACTTAAATATTGCTACATTTTTATTTACAAGATCAAGTCTTGTTTCTCCCGGTTTTTGTCCTGCTCCGGCAGATATGATAACGATTGCAGCATCAACAACATCATCATAATCACCGGCATATATTTTCATTGGACTGGCAAATGGTATTCCATGACTAATATCCATCGCTTCACCATCTGCTTTATCCTTATCTGCATCAATAAGAACAATCTCTGTAAATAATCCACTTTGCATAAGAGCAAATACAGATGCGGAACCGACAAAGCCACAGCCTATCATTACTGCTTTTTTTGAATTAATCGTTTGTTTCTTCATAATAATCTCCCCCTTAATAATTTTCTTCATGCACTTCAAAATAGCTCTGTGGATGATTACATACTGGACATACCTCCGGAGCCTTTGTTCCTACCACAATATGTCCGCAGTTACGGCATTCCCATACATTAACTTCACTTTTTTCAAATACCTGTGCAGTTTCGATATTCTTAAGAAGAGCACGATATCTCTCTTCGTGGTGCTTTTCAATCTCTCCTACAGCTCTGAATTTTGCTGCAAGCTCATGGAAACCTTCTTCCTCAGCCGTTTTTGCAAAGCTCTCATACATATCTGTCCACTCATAATTTTCGCCTTCCGCAGCTGCCGCTAAATTTTCTTTTGTATTACTAATTCCTGCCAGTTCCTTGAACCACATCTTTGCATGTTCTTTTTCATTATCTGCTGTTTTTAAAAATAAAGCTGACATCTGCTCATAGCCTTCCTTTTTCGCTACAGATGCAAAATAAGTATACTTATTTCTTGCCTGTGATTCTCCTGCAAATGCCTCCTGTAAATTTTTCTCTGTCTGTGTTCCTGCGTACTTGTTTGCTGCCATTACTTTTACCTCCGTTTTCTTTACTACTTTTTCAAAATCTGATGCTGGGTGCTTACATAAAGGACATATAAAATCATCCGGTAGTTCTTCACCCACATATTCATATCCACAAATTCTGCAACGCCATATTGTCTGACCGTCCTCCGTTTTTCCAACGTTCTCTGGCTTAATATTATTCTGGTAATAATCATATGTGACAGAAGGTATATTACTTAAAACTTCCATATCGGTTATCTCACCGATAAACATTGTATGTGAACCCAAATCTTCTGTTTTAATAACTTTTACAGAAATATATGCATTTGTACCTTCCGTAATATAATAAATATCATTTATACCCCTGTCACACTTTTTAAATGTTTCAAATTTATTGGTATTTCTTCCTGATTGAAAGCCAAAATGTTTAAATAATTCAAACTGTGCATTCTGACTCAGAACTGATACTGTAAATTTTCCGGTTCTTTCAATCATATCATGCGTGTAATTTGTCTTATTGACGCATATACTTAATTGGTTTGGTTCCGAAGCTGCCTGAATTGCTGTGTTAATAATGCATCCATTATCTTTTTCAGCTTCCCTTGCAGTCAATACAAACAGTCCGTAACTCAGCCTATACATTGCTTTTCTATCCATGTTATTCCTCTTTTGCCTCCTCCCTGCATTTTGGGCAAATGCCTTTAAATGAAATATCGTAATCCAAAAATTCAATTCCGTGAGTATCATGAATTTTTTTCATCAAATCCGGTATTTCATCCATATCCACATCTGATACCTCACCGCATTTTACACACCTGACATGGTAGTGATTTTTCAATGTAAAATCGAATCGGTTTGGTCCCTCCGAGACTTCAACTTTCCTCAAAGCACCTTCCTCTACCAATATATCAAGATTTCTATATACAGTTCCTTTTCCGATTGTAGGATATGATTCTTTTATAAATTCATACACTTCATTTGCTGTAACATGTCTTTTCATCTCATATACAGCATTTCGTACTAAGTCTTTCTGAATGGTGTTTCTTCTAATCGTCATTCGTCCTCCTTGTTAGGATTTATTATTAATTAAGATTATATATCATTTTTCTTTTATTGTCAAGGAAAATATCAACAATTACTACTATTAAATATATATTTAAATCGACTTTTATCTCTGCATTTACTTCACCATCTCCGATTATACATCACCTGTCATTATATATAAGTATAAATACTTTACCAAATAAAAATATAAAAAATAATATTAAGATAA
>OMGR01000210.1_pt1 | contig 51445 bp, 37 predicted proteins | sample 1646061 | NCBI WGS metagenome assembly OMGR01 (sample SAMN05578583, study PRJEB25193) | human gut metagenome | biome: Human Microbiome; feature: human-associated habitat; material: feces | host: Homo sapiens | place: USA:Birmingham | reverse complement strand
ATCTTTTTTAGAAGCAAAGATATACAGATTCCCCCAACTGTCAACTGTCAACTGTCAATTGTCAACTGTTAAAACTATGGCAAAAATAAAACCATTCAAAGGTATCCGTCCACCGAAGGATTTAATAAAAGATGTAGCTTCACGTCCTTATGATGTGCTTAACTCTGAAGAAGCGCGTGAAGAAGCAAAAGGTAACGAAAAATCATTATATCATATAATCAAACCGGAGATTGATTTTCCGCAGGGAACAGATGAACATGATCCGGCTGTCTATGAAAAGGCGGCAGAGAATTTTCAGAAATTCCAGGATAAAGGTTGGTTAGTCCAGGATCAGCAGGAACAATATTATGTTTATGCCCAGACGATGAACGGACGTACGCAGTACGGATTGGTTGTCTGCGCGTATGTCGATGATTATCTGAAAGGTAATATCAAAAAACATGAGTTGACCCGTCGTGATAAGGAAGAAGACCGTATGAAACATGTACGTGTCAATAATGCCAATATTGAGCCGGTATTCTTTGCCTACCCTGATAATGCGGAACTGGATATTATTGTTAAGAAGTATACGGCAAAAACTCCGGAATATGATTTCGTTGCAGAGTTGGATGGTTTCGGACATACATTCTGGATTATTGATGATAAGAATGATATTGCCCGTATCACGGAACTTTTCGAAGCAATGCCTTCCTTGTATATTGCAGACGGACATCACCGTTCGGCAGCAGCTGCTTTGGTGGGTGCGGAAAAGGCTAAGCAAAATCCGAATCACCGTGGAGATGAGGAATATAACTATTTTATGGCTGTATGTTTCCCGGCAAATCAGTTGACTATTATCGATTACAACCGTGTGGTCAAAGATTTGAATGGATTGACGGAAGAAGAGTTCCTGAATAAACTAAAAGCTAACTTCATTGTAGAAGAGAAAGGTACGGAAATATATAAACCGACGGCTTTGCATAATTTTTCGCTTTATCTGGGTGGTAAATGGTATTCGTTGACTGCTAAACCCGGCACTTACGATGATAACGATCCGATCGGCGTATTGGATGTTACTATTTCTTCAAATCTGATCCTGGACGAAGTTTTAGGTATTAAAGACCTGCGCTCGGACAAACGTATAGACTTTGTTGGAGGTATCCGTGGATTGGGAGAATTGAAACGCCGTGTAGACAGTGGTGAAATGAAAGTGGCATTGGCCCTATATCCTGTAACTATGAAACAGTTGATGGATATAGCCGATACCGGAAATATCATGCCTCCTAAGACAACCTGGTTCGAACCGAAATTACGTTCGGGGCTGGTTATTCATAAACTGGTGTAAAAGCGGTTTGTCTATAAAATAAATAAGAAAGCGAGTCTGTTTGTTATAAACACACTCGCTTTTATTATTTCTTGACTCTTTCAGAAACTTTGGCTCCCGTACTGGTGGAAATTCCCTGTAGCTCTACATATTCGACACTTAAAGGACTACCGGATTTGGTTTGTACATAGAGAGATTCCAGTATGGCCGGTTGATTGTCGATCGTTGTCATACAAACATATTTTGAATCCTGCTTGCAGATCTTTAGTTTTTTACCAGAATAGGCTGTCAGTGTCACTTCACTGAAATCGTCTCCTTCCGAAACCAGTTTGTATCCGTATGCCATCTTTCGCTGGAAATAACTTAAACCGTTGGTTTCTCCCGGCCGTTCTTCCCGGTTGACCCAGTAGACGTTGAGGGGAGTTTTAGTGTTCAGCTTGCCGTTTTCCAGATTCACATCGTAGCAGACCAGGTTTTTGTTGGTACTCCGGGTTATATGGAAAAGTCTTTCGCTTGTCGGATAGGTGTTCTCTTCCGGGTTACCTGCATATGAGGTCGCAATAAGGGTAAAAAACAGAATCGTAACGATTGATATTACCCTTTTTCCTGTATGACTGATTCTATTGCTATTTTTCATCTTTTATATTTGAGTGGCCAGATAAGTCATATATTCTTTGACACCTTTCTTATCGTCCGGTTCAGGACTCCATGATGCCATGTTTTCAGGATGTAGAGGGGCAAAAGGTCCCGGTTTCACCTCGTAGACAACTGTATCCGGTTCCAGGACCAGCAGGCAGTGCCAGATACCGGGTTTGATTTCCGCACCATAGGAACCGGCCAACGGGTCGAGTAGAACTTTTTCCGTAATATTCCCTTGGTCGTCGAAAATGAATACGACTGCTTTTCCGCGAAGTAGCAGGAATATCTCGTCTTTGTCGGGATTCAGGTGACGGTGCGGACGGATATAAGTGTCTGGTTCCATTGCATTCAACAAACGATTGACCGGATCGTCCAACCGTTCGTGGAAGTTGTAATTCATACGGAGACGAGGCGATTGCTTTGCCTGTTCAGAAGTCTTGTCAAGTAGTTGTTTATCGATTATTTTCATGTTATGCAACAATTGTTTGTGGGACGAATGTACAAAATAAATTTTGTCTGTTATGCCGATAATCCGTACTTTTGTACGAAACCCTGAAAATCGGCTGCTTCATGAAACCCGTTATATACCGTCTTTGTCTGTTGATATTTATTCTGTCCCTAACAATTTCCTGTAGGCGGGGAGGGGAGGAAAAGGAGTTTGTTGTGGGTGTTTCCCATAGCTCTATTAACGATAGCTGGCGGAAAGCGATGATGCTGGATATGCAGGTGAAGGCTTCAGACTATCCGGGGATGACTCTTGATGTGAAGGACGCTGATGAAGATAATGATACTCAGATCAAACAAATTCGTGAGTTGATAAAAAAGCGGGTCGATCTTATTGTTATTTCCGCCAATGAATCGGAACCTATAACAACGGCAGCTGTCGAAGCCTACCGGGCTGGAATCCCGACCATTATAATAGACCGGAAAATCTACTCGGAGGAATATACCACGTTTATCGGGGCGGATAATTACGAAATCGGTCGTGCTGCCGGGTTGTTTGTGAATTCCTTGCTGAAAAAAGGGAAGACGACGATCGTCGAAGTATGGGGGCGTGAAGGTTCTTCTTCTGCCCTCGACCGCCATAATGGATTTAGCGATGCTCTTATTCATAATAACAATGTAACTGTGAAAACCGTATATGGTCGCTGGCACAGGGATGAAGCAAAGGTTAATATTGCAGCATTGGGATCTTTCGAGAATATAGATATCGTGTATGCGCATAATGATCCGATGGCACTGGCTGCCCGGGAGGCGATTATGGAAGTCGATCCGCAAGCTGCGGAAAGGATCAAGTTTATCGGTATAGATGCTTTACCCGGTAAGGGGAAAGGGATTGAAGCGGTTCGCGACGGTTATCTGACCGCTTCATTTGTTTATCCCACAGGGGGTAGTACCGCTATAAAGGTTGCCTGGCAGATCCTGAACGGAATGCCTGTCTCCAAACATTATGCATTGACATCGGCCCTGATCGATAAGGATAATGCCGGAACCATCTATCTGCAAACCGAACAATTGGCAGATTATCAGGATCAGATCGAGAAACAGCGTAATAATCTGGATAAGATGTTTTCGGAATATCGTTTCCTTCAAAATTCGGTCGGTCTGATCTTGTTGTTGCTGGGAATAGTGATCTTGCTGGCTCTCTATGTGATACATATCTTTCGTAAAGTACAACGAAAGAACCATGAGCTGAAACGAACGAACATACAGGTTGAACAGCAACGGGAAGAACTGGCTGTAGCGAACCGCAAGATCGAACAAGCAACAACACGAAAGTTACAGTTTTTTACCAATGTCTCCCATGAGATCAAAACACCGTTGACGCTGATACTCGGTCCGCTGAATAAGCTATCTAAAGAACTGCCTCCCGATTCGCCGATCGCAGATGACATACATCTGATTAAAAAGAATGCCGACCGCCTGAAACGGGTTGTCAGCCAGTTGCTCGATTTCCGTAAGGTCGAGAGTAATAAAATGAATATGCGGGTAACGGAAATAGACCTGGTTGTTTTTATAGAGGATGTCAAGTCTTATTTTGAGACGATGGCGCAGAGTAAGCAGATACAATATACTTTTCAGCACGATGTATCGTCTGTACGTCTTTGGGTAGATACGGATAAAATGGAAAAGATTCTGGCTAACCTGCTGTCGAATGCCTTTAAGTTTACGCCTGATGGCGGAACTATTACGATCCGTTTACAGGATCATGCCGGGTATGTGACACTTTCGGTAGAAGATAACGGGAAAGGGATCCAGCCTCAGAACCTCTCTGCTGTTTTCGATCAGTTCTTTACCGGCGATAACCTTACTGGAACGGGTATCGGACTACATCTGACCCATGAGTTTGTCAGTATGCACAAAGGCAGTATTCATGTGGAAAGCGAACCGGGAAAACGCACTGTCTTTTTTGTCGAGTTGCCCAAAGGAAAATCTCATTTTGATGAAACCTGCACGTTTGCCCCTTCCGTCACCGAGCTGTCGAGCGGGGTAGCTAATCTGGATACCCGCGAGATGGACGAGATTGTGAACCGGACATATGATTATACGATCCTGGTTGTTGAAGACGATCCGGATATCAATGCTTACCTACAGAAAGAACTGAAATCGAATTTCCGTATTCTGACGGCTGTAAATGGAGTCGTAGCTATCGATATTCTGGCAAAGGAAAATATATCTCTGGTCATAAGTGATGTGATGATGCCCGAAATGAATGGTTATGAACTGTGTAAACAGATTAAATCGAATATCGCATTCAGTCATATCCCGGTTATATTGCTGACTGCCTTGTCTGATGATAAGCAGCGGATGTACGGTATTGCCAGCGGTGCCGACGAATTTATCCAGAAACCTTTCAATATCGAAGAACTGAAACTTCGTATCGTCCGCCTGTTGGAAGAGCGTGCCCGGTTGAGGAATGCCTTTACGCAGGAACTTCAGTCGCCTGCCGTTTCCAACCTGAAGATAGGCAAAACGGAAAGTATGGATGATTTATTTATGCGTAAGTTTATAGCTTTGATCGAAGAGTCTTATCCTGATTCTGATTTCAGTATAGAGAAAGCGAGTGATATGCTCGGACTGTCGCGTGTGCACCTTTACCGGAAAGTAAAGGAACTGACCGGTGTAACGCCAACCGACTTTCTCCGTAACTATCGTTTGAAACGTGCGGCAGCCTTATTGAGGGAGAAAGGCCGAAATGTGAATGAAGTGGCTTATGCTACCGGTTTTAGTTCTCCTCCTTATTTTTCCAAATGTTTTAAAGCGGCCTATAACATTACACCTACCGAATACCAGGAAAAGGAATAACAATTGTTACATGCATGTAACGTGAGTATAATCTCTCTGTAAATAACTCTTTTATGTAACGAGGATTATTCTTTTTGTAGCATGTGTTATCGTTTGTCTCCATTGTATCCCCTAGTTTTGCATCATCGAAAACTAAGGGAAAAGAAAATCTTATATTATAAAGAATTAGTAGACCATGGAACAAATGAAGCAACAAAATAAAAGACCGGTAGTAGTCGGTATAGGTGAACTTTTATGGGATTTACTTCCCACCGGTAAAACGGCAGGTGGTGCACCTATTAATTTTGTTTACCATGCGTCCCGCCTGGGAGCAGAGGGATATGCTGTCAGTGCCATTGGTGATGATGAAGACGGAGTAGAGATCCTGAAAGAACTGGATAAAAACTCTATTCAATACTTGATTGAGAAAGTTCCTTATCCGACAGGGACTGTCAAGGTCGAACTGAAGGAAGACGGGATACCGGAATATACGATTACAGAACGTGTTGCCTGGGATCATATGTCGCCCACATCGGATGCAGTCGATCTGGCAGAAAGGGCGGATGCCATTTGTTTCGGAGCATTGGCACAACGTTCGACACAGTCGCGTGAAACTATTCAGGCCATCCTTTCATTTGCTCCGGATACAGCCTATCGTTTGTTCGATATAAATCTGCGTCAGCATTATTATAATAAAGGATTGATAGAAGAATCGTTATATCTCTCCAATGTCCTGAAGATGAATAGCGATGAGATGAACCAGTTGAAAGAACTATTCGGGTTGAACGGGACGGAAGATGAAATAGCAGCCTGGTTTATGGAGAAATACAACCTGAAAATGGTTGTCCTTACCGCAGGAGCTTCCTACAGTACGGTTTATACTCCGGATGAGGTTTCTACATTGCCTATACCGGAAGTAGAGGTAGTCGATACGGTAGGTGCAGGAGATGCATTTTCAGCTGCTTTGATCATGTCACTGCTCAATGGCGGTACATTGAAAGACGCCCACAGATATGCTGTGAAGATTGCAGCTTTCGTATGTTCCAGCAAAGGGGCATGGCCAGCTTACGAATAAGAAAGATAATTCATGTATGTATAGGTTTTTATAGTTTAAGGCAAAAAGATGGTTAGTTTTTAGGTTTTTAATTTAGGTTGGTAAAAGCCCGGTATATCCGGGCTTTTCTATTATTCATCGGTTATGTATCCGATTATGTAGTCCGGTTTTGGAGCAAAAGAAAAGGGACATCCCGTCGGGGGTGTCCCTTTTCGTATCTGGTCAGATAATTTATTAATATTGTCTTTCAAGTAACCATGCGTCCTGGAAGTCAGGAGCATATTTCGCTTTGATAGCATCACGACTGTCGGCTGCATCGGCTTTATCATCGAAGCTGGCAACGATTACGCGCAACATACCTTGTTGATTTTCACCTAATACTGCATTGTAGCCTGCATTCTGCATACGCTCTTTCAAAGAGTAAGCGTTTGTCTTGTTTTTGAAGCTACCGATAACAACACTGTAGCGTTTCAGACGGCTGGCGTCTTCACCCTGTGCAGCGTTGATTCTTTCCGAGCGAGTCGTTGCCGTGGAAGTTCTGGGTTTGGAAACCGGTGCAACTTCTTCAACAATCTCTTCTTCTTGTTCTACTACCTCAACAGGAGCTGTAGATTCTTTTTCTTTGGCTTGTTCGTAAGCAGCCTTATAAGCACTCTGTTTAGGTTTACATGAGCCGAATGCTAATACCATACTTATAGCGGCTCCAAATAACCAAATCTTATTCATACTGTTCAGTTCTTAAATTACTTGTGCAAAGATATAAATTATATTTACTAATTTCGCACACAGAATATAATATATTATAATGTACATGAATAAATCTATTGCAACAATGGTTATGGCAACATCCGTATTACTAGGTGCTTGTAATCAGGAAGCTAAGAAAGCAGAAGACACAAAAGCGGTTATCGGACGTTCGGATATCAAAATTGCCGACGGCCGGATGACGCCCGAAGCTCTTTGGGCCATGGGACGTATCGGCGGAATGAACGTTTCTCCGGACGGACAAAAGGTAGTTTATACGGTAGCTTATTACAGTGTACCGTTGAACACAAGTAACCGGGAAGTGTTTGTTATGAACGCCGACGGATCTGATAACAAACAGATCACTCACACTCCTTTCTCGGAAAATGAAGCAACCTGGATTAAAGGAGGGACAAAGATCGCTTTCCTTTCGGGTGAAAGTGGTAGCAGCCAGCTTTGGGAAATGAATCCGGACGGAACGGATCGTAAGCAACTGTCTAATTATGATGGTGATATCGAAGGGTTTGCTTTCTCTCCGGATGAAAAGAAAGTTCTTTTTATTTCGCAGGTAAAGACCGTTCCGAGTACTGCCGATAAATATCCGGATCTGGATAAGGCAACTGGTGTTATTGTTACGGACCTGATGTATAAACATTGGGATGAATGGGTTACAACTGCCCCGCATCCATTCGTTGCCGACTTTGATGGTAGTAAAATAAGCAATCCGGTCGATGTGATGGAAGGTGAATTGTTTGAATCTCCGCTGAAGCCTTTTGGTGGTATTGAACAACTGGCATGGAACACTACTTCCGACAAGGTGGCTTATACCAGCCGTAAGAAAACAGGAAAAGCATACAGCCTTTCTACTAATTCGGATATTTATGTCTACGATCTGAATACGAAGCAGACAGTAAATATCAGCGAAGGGATGATGGGATACGATACTAATCCGCAATATTCGCCTGATGGTAAAAGTGTTGCTTGGTTGAGTATGGAGCACGATGGTTACGAATCAGACCAGAATCGTTTGATGGTGATGAATCTTGAGACAGGTGAGAAGACTTTTGTTAGTAAGGCTTTCGACTCCAGTGTTGATGGATTTTGCTGGAGTAATGATGCCCGGACAATCTATTTCACTGGCGTATGGCATGGTGAATCACAGGTTTATCAGATCGATCTTGCTGCAAACAATACCATCACTCCTTTGACGAGCGGTATGTACGACTACGAAGGAGTTACCCTGTGTGGTGCAAACAAACTACTTGTTAAGCGTCATTCTATGAGTATGGGAGACGAAATCTATTCAATAGATTTGGATGGAGATCATACTGTAAATCAACTTACGTTCGAGAATAAACAGATCTATGACCAGTTGAAGATGGGTAAGGTGGAAGAACGTTGGATGAAGACAACCGATGGAAAGGAAATGCTTACCTGGGTAATTTACCCGGCAAACTTCGATCCGAACAAGAAATATCCTACTTTATTATTCTGCCAGGGTGGTCCTCAGAGTCCGGTCAGCCAGTTCTGGTCTTATCGCTGGAACTTCCAGATCATGGCTGCTAACGATTATATCATCGTGGCACCTAATCGTCGTGGCCTGCCGGGCTTCGGTAAAGAATGGAACGAAGCTATCAGTGGAGATTATGGTGGTCAGTGTATGAAGGATTATTTCACTGCAATCGACGAAATGGCTAAAGAACCGTATGTGGATAAAGATCGCTTAGGTTGTGTGGGAGCCAGCTTTGGAGGTTTCTCCGTATATTGGTTAGCCGGACATCATGACAAACGTTTCAAAGCATTTATTGCTCATGACGGTATCTTCAATATGGAAATGCAATATCTGGAAACAGAAGAAATGTGGTTTGCCAACTGGGATATGGGGGGCGCTTACTGGGAAAAGAATAATCCGGTGGCTCAACGTACCTTCGCAAATTCTCCGCACCAATTTGTAGATAAATGGGATACTCCTATTCTGTGTATTCATGGAGAAAAGGATTACCGTATCCTTGCCGGTCAGGGAATGGCTGCTTTCAATGCTGCCGTACTTCGTGGTGTACCTGCCGAACTGTTGATCTATCCGGATGAAAACCACTGGGTATTGAAACCTCAGAATGGTATTCTATGGCAACGTACATTCTTCGAATGGCTGGATCAGTGGCTGAAGAAATAAGATAAGATTGTAAACAAAAAAGCATCCTGAATGAAAAACCAGGATGCTTTTTGGTTATAATGATGTTTGGATATTGACTATCTGGAGCGTCTTTGAGTCTTACTTTTAGGATTGTAAGATGTTTTTCTTCCTGCAGTCGGTTTAGCCGATTTGAAATTGTTAGCAGCCGGACGTTCTTTTTTGGCTGCAGCCGATTTGGCGGGTTGACTTTTTGCAGTAGCGCTGTTCTTTGGAGTCGTGTTATTTTTCCCTGCAGGTTTCCCTTTCTTGGCAGAGGCCTCTTCTGTTTTTACAGAGTTGGCAATCTTTTTATACAAAGTATCGGACTCGGCAGGAGTGAGGTTGCGGTATTGACCGACTTTCAGATCGTTCAGATGAATATGCATAATGCGGATACGTTGAAGCTTTATGACGTTGTAACCTAAGTATTCGCACATACGGCGAATCTGGCGGTTAAGCCCCTGGCGCAAAATGATATTAAATGAGTTTGATCCCTTCTGGGTAATCTCGCATTTACGTGTAACGACTCCTAGGATGGGAATCCCTCCCTGCATACGCTTGATAAAATCGGCTGTAATCGGTTTATCTACCGTTACGAAATATTCTTTATCATGGTTGTTGTTAACGCGTAGTATCTTGTTGACTATATCCCCTTCATTCGTAAGTAATAGCAATCCTCGCGAATCTTTATCCAACCGGCCGATAGGAAAGATACGTTCGGGGTGTCCGATGGCGTTTATAAGGTTGTCCGGTTCGGCGGGGTCGGTCGTGCTTACAATTCCTACCGGTTTATTGTAAGCAATGATGATCGATTCTGCTTTACCACTGATGATTTCCCCAAATATTCTTACTTCTTGTCCGGGAGAGACTTGTGTTCCCATCTCAACCTTTTTTCCGTTGAGGGTGACGGCGCCTTGCTCGATATATTTGTCGGCTTCTCGTCGCGAACAGAATCCGCTTTCGCTAATGTATTTATTAATTCGTATCTGCATAGTGAAAATTAGGAATCTGATTTAGTGAAGGCGCAAAGGTAATATAATTTATTGAACCTCCTCCAAAGTAATATTCCTAACGTAGTAAGACTGATCGGAAAACCACACCAGATTCCGATCGCTCCCCAGTCAAAAATAAATCCGCAGACATATCCGATAGGCAAAGCCAGGCCGAAATGACAGAAGAATGCCCTATAGGCCATATATTTTACATCGGCGATGCCGCGTAAAGCATTTGCGAATAGAATTTGCATTCCGTCCCCGAACTGATATAAGATAACCGACCAGGATAAAAGAGCTACCATCGCCACCACATCCTGTTCCGGGGTGAACAGATATCCCATGTTTTTATGGAAGGCAATGATAAATAAGACAAACAGAACAGCCACTCCCATGATCAGATGTAACCCGGCAAAAGAAGCCCGGCGTATATCCAGCCAGTCACCCTGACTCTTGAAAGCACTTACCCGTATGGTTACAGCAGCGGCTATGCCATAATATACCATGAATCCCAATGTGGTAAAAACACCCAGTACCTGATGGGCAGCCAGCGCCGTACTACCTATCCATCCCATCATAATCACACTCAGGCTGAATGAACCCGTTTCGACTCCCATCAGCAGCCCGACTGGAAATCCCATACGGATCAGATTGCTAAGATTCCTCCGGTTAATAATACCTTCCTTGAATCCTTTCAGATATTCTTTGTATTTGCTGTGACGCAGAAAGAGGATAAAGAAAACAATGAATGTCAGGATGCGACTGACCAGTGTAGATATTCCGGCTCCGGTCAGTCCCATTTCCGGTACGCCGCATTTTCCGTAGATCAGGTAGTAGTTTCCGATTATATTCAATACATTGGCCCCTAGCATGATCCACATAGGAGTAACCGTATCGGTCGTTCCGTCGCTAAATTGTTTGAAGGAGTTGAACAACATAGCAAATATAACAGAAAACAATTGAAGTATATAGTAAGGAACGATATAAGGCATCAGTTCTTCCGGCTGATTCAGTATATCGATATTGAAAAGCAGAAGAAGCATGCAAAGACTGAGCAGTATACCGACAATAAAATTGATAAATAAACTATTCTTCAGTGTTTCTCCAGCTTTTGTGAGATCTTTATTGGCAAAAAGGCCGCCGATAATAGGAGTGAGTCCATACGAAAAACCCATTCCGAAGATAAAAGCCAGGTTAAAGAAGTTATTGACGAATGAGGCGGCGGCGAGTTCGGCTGTACTGTGATGCCCCACCATAATGTTATCGGCAAACCCGACAATAATAATACCCAACTGCCCCAACATGATCGGGACACCCAGGCGTATTGTTTCTTTATAATGTTCTTTATAAGCAGAGAATTGTATCATGCAAATTTTGTCAGATATAAGTCGATTTAACGTCGGAATAGTGAATTTACAGAAATAAACTATAGTGCTAAAGTACAATTGATTACAGTTTCCTCGTAGTTTCTTGTTTTGGAAACTCTGGTTCCCTCGGCAGGAAATTGCAGTTTCCTCCTAAGGAAACGCCGGTTTCTTCAGCAGGAAACTGTAATATCCTCCCAAGGAAACCGGCGTGTTGCTATATGCTACGGATTGGTATGCCGCTTATTCTTATACTATTTCCACCGATTCGATAACTACATTTTCCAGCGGGCGGTCCTGTCGGTTGGTCTTAACATTTTGGATGGCATCCACCACGTCCAGTCCTTCTACCACTTCGCCATAAACCGTATATTCATTATCCAGGAAAGGAACACCGCCGATTGTTTTGTAAGCTTCGCGTTGTTCCGGAGTCAGCTTGGCTTCCCCTTTCCGCTTTTCCGCTTCCAGTTCGGTTTTACCTACCAGGGTATCGCGGATGATAGCCAGTTCCGCTTTGTCTCCGCTCTGGTAAGCCGCCTTGATCTTTGCCGCATTTTCTTTTTGCAGGCGGGCGAAAATAGATTGTTTCAGACGGCCTTCTTTCTGTTTCTCCATCTGATCCAGTTCGGCATCTTTGTAAACCTTTCCGGTTACGATATAGAACTGGGAAGCAGATGATTCTCTTTCGGGATTCACCTCGTCGCCGGTACGGGCAGCAGAGAGTGCACCTTTTTTATGGAAATATTTCGGATAAACGAACTCGGCAGGAACGGTATAGCCCAGGTCACCGGCACCAAGCTGCCGGTTCATCGGAGCATCCTTGGATGTGACGTCGCCTCCCTGGATCATGAAATCCTTGATCACACGGTGGAAAAGCAGGCCGTTGTAAGTTCCGTCCTCTACCAGTTTGATAAAGTTATCGCGATGTTTCGGTGTTTCGTTGTATAGTTTCAGTTTGATGTTACCCAGGCAAGTTTTCATCAACACCTGTGTCTCGTTTGTTTGCGTTTCCATTCTTATTTCGTTTAATGATTATTTATTGACAATCGTCATTGTTTTTATCTTTATATTCTTTAACGGCCTGTCGTCTTCATTTGTTTCGACAAATTGGATTTTATCGACAACTTTCATACCTTTTATGACTTCACCGAAGACTGTGTACTTGTTATCCAGGTGCGGAGCACCGCCTTCCAGCATGTAAGCCTGACGTTCTTCCGGAGTGAATGTCCTGTTTTCGGCCTTTTCCATCTTATCCAGTTCCATTTCCGTATAGAACTTTCCGGTTACGATATAGAACTGGCTTCCGGATGAAGCACGTTCCGGATTCTCGTCGTCGCTGGTACGGGCAGCACATAACATGCCGCGTTTGTGGAAATATTTCGGATAGACGATCTCTGCTGGGATGGTATAACCCGGATCTCCGTCGCCGAGATGCTGTTCGATAGGAGCATCTTTCGAGCTGATGTCGCCTCCTTGTACCATAAATTGTTTGATCACACGATGGAAAAGCAATCCGTCGTAACGGTGTTCTTTCACATTTTTGATAAAATTATCCCTGTGTTGCGGAGTATCGTTAAATAACTTCACTTTGATCTTTCCCATATCGGTATCGATCTGGACAAGTGTCTCAACTTCCTGCGCTTGCAAATGAAAGGATGACAATATTCCAATAAGGAGTAAACCTATAGCAAACAGCTTTTTCATCTTCGTTTTATTTTGTTATTAAGGCAACAAAAATAGTTACTTTTAGTCGTTAACGCAACCTTTTAACACAACCTTTTCATGCAATGCTTGTTCCTTACTGGTAAAACGTCTAAACAAAACACATTTATGAAAGCATTTGTTAAAGGAGCAGCCTTACTGCTCGGGTTAGGTCTACTGTCTACCCATGCCCAGGCTCAGAAAGTGATCATTAAGGATGAGGAGCCGAATTCCATCATGTTCATATCCCGTGACAAGGCGGGCAATGAAATTATCCGGATACTGAACGAAACTCAGAATCAGCGTTTCCACGAACCGGGTATTCCTCGTTTCCTGCTGACCGACCGTAAAGGCCGTTTCGCCCTGGGTATCGGCGGATATGTAAAGGCAACAGCCGAATATGATTTCGGCGGTATTTCCAAGGATATTGATTTCTACCCTGCACTGATCCCCAACAAAGGTGCATCACACGTAAGAAACCAGTTCCAGATGGATGCAACGACCAGTACGGTCTTCCTGAAGTTGGTAGGACATACCAAACATTTAGGTGACTTTGTAGTCTATACCGCCGGTAATTTCCGCGGTGACGGTAAAGGGTTTGAGTTGAGAAATGCTTATGCATCTTTACTGGGTTTCACACTCGGATACGACTACGGTTCGTTTATGGACCTGTCGGCTATTCCTCCGACGATCGACTTTGCCGGACCGAACGGGATGGCTATCTATCATGCTACGCAGTTCCGTTATGAACGTGCCTTCGGAAAAGGATGGAAAGCCGGTATCGGTGTGGAAATGCCGGTTGTGGACGGGATCACCAATGACAAGCTGAGTATCGGTTCACAACGTATGCCGAATTTCCCGGCTTATCTGCAATACGGATGGAACTCAAAAAGCCACCTGCGTGCAGCCGCTATCGTCAGAAGTATGACCTATGACAACCTGGTAGCCAATAAAGCCGAATCGGAAACCGGTTGGGGTGTTTTACTCTCCACGACTTTCAATGTCTGCAGCAAAGTGCAGGTGTACGGACAAGGTGTTTACGGTAAAGGCATCAGCCAGTACATGAACGACCTGAGCAACCTCAATGTGGATATTGTTCCCGATCCGGCCAAATCCGGCCACATGCAGGTGCTTCCGATGATGGGCTGGTATGCCGGTTTGCAGTACAATATCACTCCGAAAGTATTTGTTTCAAGTACTTACAGCCAGTCCCGCCTGTACAGTGACAACGATTACCCTGTCACTCCTTCCGAACAATACCGTTACGGCCAGTATCTGGTAGCGAACCTGTTCTGGAATATAACGCCCGACCTGCAGGTGGGTGCCGAATACCTGAGAGGATGGCGTACGGATTTCAACGATCAGACACGCCATGCCAACCGGATGAATCTGGCAGTACAGTATAGCTTCTAAGGATGAAGTAAAACGTTTAAAAATCAAAGCATCTTTTTTGTCTTTTCGCTTTTTTGTATACCTTTGTTCTCGTTGAGGGATACTTAAATTAGTGATATGGACTTTTCTTTGAAATCAATGGCGGTATTGTTATTGCTGTTGTTTACAATACATACAAATGGAAAAAATACTCCGGTCCTGTCTGATATAGATAATTCCGGAGTATTTTCTTTTGGAAAAAAGGTAACCGGGCGTGTTACAGATACCAAAGGAGAACCCCTTGTGGGGGCAAATGTGGTGGAAAAAGGTACGATGAATGGCGTCATTACAGATGCAGGAGGTCATTTTTCGCTTTCTGTCGGAGAAGATGCCGTGTTGAATATCTCTTTTATCGGATATAAGAACCGGTCGGTTACCGTCCGCCAGCAACAACATTTCCGGATTATATTGGAGGAAGATATGCAATTGCTGGACGATGTGGTTGTAACGGCTTTAGGAATAAAAAAGAAGGAAGCCTCGCTGACTTATTCTGTCGACCAACTGAAAGGGGAAGAGCTGACCTCGATAAAAGACCCCAATATGATCACAACGCTTTCCGGAAAAGTAGCCGGTGTGCAAATTAATAAAACTTCTTCGGGACTGGGTAGTTCGGCTAAAGTCCTGATGCGTGGTATCCGTTCCGTAGTTGGAAATAATCAACCTTTATATGTTATCGACGGGGTGCCTGTTCTGAATTCGATCAACGAACAGGCTTATACGGCAATAGGCGGAACGGCCGATGCCGGTAACCGTGACGGCGGAGACGGTATTTCCAATCTGAATCCGGAGGATGTGGAGAGTATCAGTATTTTGAAAGGCTCGCCCGCCGCCGCCTTGTATGGAAGCCAGGCGGCCAACGGCGTTATCCTGATCACAACAAAGAAAGGAAATCCGGATGTCCGCAAAATATCATTCTCAACCAGTCTTATGTTTGATAAAGCTTTCTGTCTGCCGGAATTCCAGAATGAATATGGTTCGGCTGACGGGGTGGAAAGCTGGGGAGCCAAAGCAGATTTACCGGTATATGACAATGTTGGGGATTTCTTTAAAACAGGACTGACTTCCATCACCTCCTTTTCCGTCAGTGCCGGAAATAAAAAATATCAAACTTATTTTTCGTATGCCAATACGACGGGTAAAGGCATTATTGAACATAACCGGCTTTCCAAACATAACCTCTCTTTCAGGGAAACGGCATTTTTGTTTGATGATCGTCTGAAGCTGGACGGCAGCGTGTCTTTGTTCAGACAGATAACGAAGAACCGGAATCCCAGTGGCGGTTTTTATATGAACTCACTGGTCGGACTATACCGTTTCCCGCGGGGAACGGATATATCCGGATACCGGGAAAACTATGAGGTATGGAATTCGTCGCGTAATTTGTATGAACAGAACTGGCATTCCGATACACAGGATTTTGAACAGAATCCTTACTGGGTGGTAAACCGTATTCAAAGTAAAGATACGCGGACCCGTACGATTATGTCGCTGAATGCGGAACTAAAAGTAACCGACTGGTTTAGGATACAGGCACGTGGTAGCCTCGATTATTTGTCGGATAAGGTCCGCCAGAAATTTTTCGCTTCTACGGCTCCCGCTTTATCCGGTCAGAACGGACGATATATAGAAATGGACTATCAGGAAACTTTATTGTATGGGGATATTATCGGTTCGTTTGAAAAGAAGTTCGGAGATTTTTCTTTGAACGGAGTAGTGGGAGGCAGTATCAATGATAAAATGGTGAATTCGTTGCGGTATGATTCCAAAACCGCTTCGCTGAAATATGCCAATGTTTTCAATGTGGCAAATATCATTATGGATGGCTCTGCCTATATAGATCAACAGATAGATGCACACCGGCAGTTGCAATCCGTGTTTGCTACCGCCCAGATCGGTTACAGGGAAACCTTCTTTGTCGATCTGACCGCCAGAAACGATTGGTCGAGTACGTTGGCTTTTACTCCTGATGAGAAAAAAGGCTTTTTCTATCCGTCGGTCGGCGGGGCCTGGGTTATTAACAAAATGTTCAGGCTGCCCCGATTTGTCTCATTCGCCAAGTTAAGGGCTGTATGGAGTAAGGTCGGTAATGATATACCTCTTTACATCACTAATCCTGTTTCGCATGTAAGTGCAGGTGGGGAAATAGAATATGCGGATGCGGCTCCGTTTGAAGATATGAAACCGGAAATGACGACCTCTGTGGAGTTGGGAACGGAATGGCGTTTCTTTAAAGACCGTATCAGCTTCAGCGGTACTTTTTATAAAACGAATACCCGTAACCAGTTTTTTAAATTACCTGCCAGGTCGGGAGATAAATATGCTTATAGGTATGTGAATGCGGGCGATATTCAGAACACAGGTTGGGAAGTAAGCGTATCGGCTTTACCGGTAACAGGAAGATCTTTTGAATGGAAATCGGTATTGAACTATTCGACTAATAAAAACAAAGTGCTCCGGTTGCATGAAGAGTTGCCGGTCTTTATCTATGGTCCCAGCGGTTTTTCTTCCAGTTATGCGATGAAGCTGAAAGAGGGCGGTTCTTTTGGCGATATTTACGGGAAAGCGTTCCGGCGTGATAACAGCGGACAGGTTGTATATGAAACGGAAGGTGATAAAAAAGGACTGCCCCAGGTGGAAGGAGAAGGGAACCTGATCAGGGTGGGAAACGCTAATCCCCGGTTTACAATGAGCTGGAATAATATTTTCACATATCGGGATTTTACTTTTTCTTTTCTGATAGACAGTCGTTTTGGAGGGGATGTATTATCTCAGACACAAGCCGATATGGATTTGTTCGGAGTGACAAAAGCGACAAGTGATGCACGTAATGCCGGTTTTGTTTTGCTGGAAGGACATCCGATAGAAAATGTGGAAGGCTTTTATAAGAATATTGTCGGCGGCCGTGCGGGTGTGACTGAATATTATATGTATGATGCTACGAATATTCGTTTGCGTGAGTGTTCTGTCGGATATGCCTTGCCGGATAAATGGATGAAAGCTACCGGAGTGATCAAGCACGCCAGCCTTTCTTTTACGGCCCGTAATCTTTTCTTTTTATATAAGAAAGCTCCTTTCGATCCTGATCTGATCTTGTCGACGGGTAGTGACAATCAGGGGATAGAGGTGTATGGTTTACCTACAACCAGGAGTTTCGGTTTCAATGTAAAGTGTGATTTTTAATTTTTGAGATATGCAGGCTACTAATAAAGGAAAGATACAGTTGCTTTTTATTCTTGTTCTGGTTTTTTCATCCTGTACCAAACATTTTCAGGATATGAATACGGACCAGTCCGGAATAACGGATGAAGATATGACTATCGACTTCAATAATCTGGGTATTCCGCTGGGCGTCATTCAGCAAGGCATCTATTTCAATTATGATTTCGGAAAAGGAAAGAACTGGCCTTATCAGTTGATGCAGAATCTGAATGCCGATATGTTCAGCGGGTATATGCACGACTATAAGCCTCATAATGGCGGAAGCAGCAATTCTGATTACAATTTGCAGGACGGATGGAACGGTACCAACTGGGGATATACCTATGCCTATGTTTTACCTCAGATAAAAAAGCTGGAAGATTCGACCCGGGTCGATTATCCGACGGTGTATGCCGTAACGAAGATACTGAAGGTGGAAGTTATGCACCGGATCTCTGATATTTACGGACCGATAATATATTCGACATTCGGAAATTCAGAAGGTGTTTATCTGGCTGATACACAAAAAGAGGCATATTATGCTTTTTTTCAGGATCTGGATGAGGCTGTCGCTCTGATTTCAGAATATCTCCGGACAAAGAGACCGTTTCCTGACCTTTCGGACTTTGATATATTACTGGACGGTAATTATACTTCCTGGTTGAAGTTTGCCAATTCGCTACGAATGCGTTTAGCCATGCGGATAGCGATGGCCGACCCGGAAAAGGCACGCAGCGAATACCGGAAGGCTTTCACTGATTCTTATGGTGTTTTTGAAACAGTAAAAGAACGGTTGGCAGTCTCTACCAGAAACGGTTATCAGAATCCGTTGGGTGAAATAAACAGGATATGGAATGAAGTCTATATGAATGCTTCTATGGAGTCTGTTCTGAATGGTTATGAAGATCCGCGCCGTGAATTCTTTTTTGAGCCTTGTGCGGATGAAAAAGGAACGATCGGATTGGGAGGGAAATATAAAGGCATACGCCAGGGGACATGTTTCTCCCATTTACTTTATGCTTCCCATTCAAAAATATATGTGAATAAGTCGACCGAACCTATATTGATGACTGCTGCCGAAGTTTGGTTCTTGCGTGCCGAAGCTGCTTTAAGAGGTTGGACGTCAGAGGATGCCGGGTATAATTATCGTCAGGGTGTTTCTGCTTCATTTATTCAGTGGGGAGCAAGTGGTCCGGAAGATTATCTTCAGTCAGATCGAACCGGTGCCGACTATGTGGATGCTTTCGACAGTTCCAATGATATTAAGGCACGTTGTAAAGTATCCCCCAAATGGATCGATACCGCTTCCAACGAAATCAAGCTGGAGAAGATCATTACCCAGAAATGGCTGGCCGTCTTTCCCGAAGGCTGCGAGGCATGGGCGGAGCAAAGACGTACCGGTTATCCCCGGCTCTTTCCTGTCAAAATAAACAATAGTAAAGACGGTTGTATCGATACGGAAATAATGATTCGGCGTTTGAATTTTCCCTCCGATATCATTGATACGGATGTCGATTTGTATAATTCATTGGTAAACAGGTTGGAAGGTCCGGATAATGCAGGCACGAGAGTCTGGTGGGATAAAGGATATAACTTTTAGATGTTAACTTGTGTTAAAATAAATAGCTTCAACCCCTAGATAAAAAGAGGTTGTGTGTATCCTTTATAAACAGACTTAAAAACAGTCATTTTATAAAGATACTTATGAGAGACACGATCATCATATCGCTTCTTCAAAAATATATAAAAGATCAATGTTCGGAACAGGAATTGCGAACATTGCTTCAATGGCTGAAATCTCCGGATAGCCATGCCGGGCTGGATTCTGTTATCCAGCCGCTTTGGGATGCTATCGATAGGGATATGGCCCAACCGACTTCAGAAAGGGAAACAGAATTACGTAAAGAAGTTTCTTCTTTATTATCAAAGATCGAACATAAAAATAAGTCCGCTAACACCGGTGTTAGGAATAAAAACCGTTTGAACGGTTTTTATCGGATTGCTGCTATTTTAATTCTTGCTTTCAGTGTGACGTTCGGTTTATTAAAAATCTATGACCGTCCGCAACGGATGATTACTTATACGGAAAAAATATCTGCAAAAGGCGAAAAGAAAAGTATACGGTTGGCAGATGGCACGAAGATCATTCTTAATTCTGATACAAAGGTTCGCATCCCCAATAATTTTAATAAAGAAGAACGTACCATAGAGATAGAAGGAGAGGGGTTCTTCGATGTGACTCCCGATCCGGATAAACCTTTTGTTATAAAAAGCGGAGAGGCCCAGGTAAAGGTATTGGGTACTTCATTCGATTTCAAATCTTACAAAGAAGATGAATTTATCAAACTAACTGTATCGACAGGAAAAGTCAGGGTAAATGTTGCCGACCAGGACCTTCAGTTGGCTGTTTCACCGAATGAACACCTTTCGATCAATAAAATAGACGGGAACGTCCGTAAGGAAACCATTGAGGAAAACAACTATATAAAATGGATACATGGTTCCCTGTATTTTAACAAAGAACCGATCCGTGAAGTAATTAAAACAATCAACCGTACTTATAATCGAAAAGTGATTCTGCAATGTAAAGATTGTGAGTATCGCATCACGGGTACCCATGATAACAAAAGTATCGAGGCTGTAATTGAAGCTATCTGCTTTACGACAGGACTTCGAAGCCGACTCGAAGGAGATAATATTATATTATATGATAAACATTAAGTCTAACATTAAAAAAAAGGAATGCCTATGATAAGCACTAGATAATAAAATATATGAAAAAAGCAGTAGTGCTGCTACACTACTGCCTTCACTGATTTTCAGCAGGGACCTTCAGAACAGTATTGAGCCACTGGGTTGTAAAGTATCTCTGCCTGTCTTAACAAACATCATTTATTAAAACATTACAAATGTATGAATTATAATCTAATCTATAACAAGACTCTTATGCGAACTTCGTTAACCGTTTGTGCTATCGCTCTGTCGTCGCAGTTACTTTGTGCGGAAGGAGCTTTAGGACAAAGTCTTAAAGAAAACGATATCACGTATGTGGTGAAACAGACGTCAGTCAGCGACGCTTTTGAACAATTAAGTAAAATTACCGGCTTTAATTTCTTTTATGACGAATCCGTTTTAAAAGGCTTGAAAAATGTAAGTGTACAAATTAAAGAAGGTTCGATAGATGCTATTCTGAATGAATTATCCCGCCAAACGGGATTGTCTTTTAAAAAGATCAATAATACGATATCGGTTAGTCGGGGACAAGTTAAAGCATCTTTTCCGGCTGTTGAACAAAATGCCAAAAAAGTAACCGGTACTATCCGTGATAATCATGGCGAGCCTATTATTGGTGCTAATGTGTTTGTAAAAGGAACTACCAGTGGTACCGTGACGGATATGGATGGTAATTTTTCTCTGGAAGTACCGGAGAAAGGAACTTTGGTTGTTTCATACATTGGTTATCTGACAAAAGAAATGCCGATAGGAAAAGGACAACAGAGTGTGGAAGTTGCATTGATAGAGGATACACAGGCTCTGGATGAAGTCGTAGTAGTCGGTTTTGCGAAACAGAAAAAAGCCAACCTGACCGGTTCCGTAAGTAGCGTTAAAATGGATGAGGTGATGGGAGACCGCCCGGTTCCGACTACAGGTGCTTTATTGCAGGGAGCAGTTCCGGGTTTGCAGGTTACTTCCGGTAGCGGTGAACCTGGTGGCGGTCTGGATTTTAATATTCGCGGTACAACGAGTATCAATGACGGCGACCCTCTTATACTTGTCGATAACGTACCGTTCTCCGGTTCGTTGAACTTACTCAATCCGAATGATATCGAGTCGGTTACAGTCCTGAAAGATGCGGCATCTGCCTCTATCTACGGAGCTCGTTCTGCTTTTGGTGTTATCCTGATTACAACCAAAGGTGTCCAGAAAGAACAGAAGGTACAACTGACATACAGTAATAATTTTTCTTTTTCAAAGCCGACGAATTTGCCGGTAAAAGCGAATCCGTTCCAGACCGTTCAGGCCTATTCGGATATGGGTTATATTACTTATTATTCCGGTCAGACTGTGGATACATGGCTGGATCTGCTTCATGAATACGGTTCTAATCCGTCTGCTTACCCGGATGGATATGCAGATATAGGTGGCATGCGTTATCAGTTGGCACAAACGGATATAATGAAGGACTTCTTGTCGGAAACAGGTTTCCAGCAGAAACATGATTTCTCTGTGAGCGGGGGGACCGAGCGTTCTTCATACCGTATTTCTTTGGGATATACGGGGTCCGATGGTATCATGACAACCGATATGGATAGCTATAAACGTTATAATGCAAAAGGATTTATCAGTTCGAAAATAACGAACTGGCTGACAGGACAGTTGGATCTTAGTTTCTATAAGTCGGATAAGGGGATGCCCAGCGGTGCAAATTATGCCAAAGCTGTGTGGGCACCGTCTTACAACCCGACAGGAATGATCACGATCAACGATGAGGAATTATATTCCGGTACAGCAGGTAACCTGACTCGTCTGGGCGGTCAGAACACGAATGCGATCTCTGATACGCGTGTCTTCGCCAAGTTGATAGCAACGCCGATCAAAGACATGGTTCTGAATGCAGAGTTTACATATGATAACCTGAATGAAACCGAGACAAAGTATTCAAAACGTATCCGTTTTGCCAATGCCGATAAGTTCTCGGAAGAATACACTTCAGATTATTCAACGTATAGCCGCCAACGTGCTGTTACAAATTATACGGCTTTGAACATTTACGGCTCATACGCCAAAAGCTTTGCCGATAATAATTTCTCTTTATTATTAGGATACAACCAGGAATCCAATCATTATGATTATCTGAAAGCTGAAACTTCAAATATGATCAATGACGATATGCCTTCGATTTCCCAGTCTGTGGGTGTACAGAAAGCGTATGATAAGTTTACCGAATATACGGTGATGGGATTTTTCGGCCGTTTGAATTATGACTACGCAAACCGTTACCTGCTTGAGCTGAACGGACGTTATGATGCTTCTTCCAAATTCCCGTCAGGTAGCCGTTGGGGATTCTTCCCATCCCTGTCTGTGGGATGGAGAGTGATGGAAGAAAGTTTTATGGAACCATTGCGCGATTATATTCCTGAATTTAAGATCAGAGGATCAATCGGTACGGTTGGTAATCAGAATATCGATCCCTACCAGTTTGTGCCAAGTATGGAATCTGAAAAGTCGAAATGGCTGGATAATAATACACAGCCTATTACTCTGAAGCAACCGGGTCTGGTGAGTGGAAATTTCACCTGGGAAACGGTTCGTACCTTAAACCTCGGTTTCGATATCAGTGCCTTGAAGAATCGTCTTTCCGCCAACTTCGATCTTTTCCGTCGCGATACGAAGGATATGTTGACCAGCGGATCGCAATTGCCTGCAACTTTGGGTGCAACAGCTCCTTTACAGAATGTAGCCGATTTGAAATCTACCGGTTTCGAACTGGAATTAGCATGGCGTGACCAGATCGGTAAAGTACATTATAATATAGGTTTCAACCTGTATGATTACAAAGCCTATATCACAAAGTTTAAAAATAATGTAGCCGGTGTGATTCGTACTTCTGATAATAAAACGTATGTGGAAGGACAACAGCTAGGTGAAATATGGGGATATGTAACAGATAGGTTGTATACGGTCGATGACTTTGTAGAAGGAACTTTGGATGCGAATCTGAAAAATGGTACCCTGAAAGACGGTATTCCTCATGTGGAAGGTGTGAAACCGAATCCGGGTGATATGATGTTCAAGGATTTGGATGGCAATGGTATCATCAATTCAGGAAATGAAACGATTTATGATCCGGGCGACCGTAAGATTATCGGGAATAATTCATTACGTTTCCAATATGGCATAAACGGTGGTTTGTCATGGAATAACTTCAGCTTTTCCTTCCTTTTACAGGGAGTCGGGAAATGTGACAAATGGCTGACAAACGATTTGATCTTCCCGTATTATTATGAATTCGGTACGATCTATGAACATCAATTGGATTACTGGACTCCTGAAAATACCGGAGCTTTCTTCCCTCGTTTGTATGAAACAGGTATGAGAAATACGAACTATGCTGCGAATGTTCGTGCCCAGACAAAGTACCTGACTAACGGAGCTTATCTGCGGGTGAAGAACCTGACACTGGGATATACAATCCCTCAGAGTGTAATTTCTAAAATTGGTATCAGTAACCTGAGAGTGTATGTTTCTGCAGAAAATCCATTTACGTTCGATCATATGCCTAAAGGTCTCGACCCGGCGGTGGAAAGTAAAGCGAACGGACTGGGTTACCCCTTCATGAGTTCGTATGCCTTTGGCTTCAGCGTAAGCTTGTAATTCTGTATTATTATGAAACTATTAAAAAGAAAAAATATGAATTTGAAAAAATATATCGTATTACCGGTCATAGCTTTAACCGGTTTGGGATTGACGGGATGTTCAAGTGATTTTTTGGATAAAATCCCCTTGGACCAGCAGACTGAGGCGACTGCATTTAAAACGAATGATAACTTCAAAACGTATGCCTGGGGATTGTATGAATATTTCGACGGATTTCCAACGGATGGTGGTTATACACCGGCCAATATATCGAGTGAGTATGATACGGATAATATAATTTATGCCAATTCCGGAGGAGAGTCCGATTATGCATATCAGTTAAAAAAATTACCGGCGACCAGCGATTCCTGGAGCTTTACGTTTATCCGTCGTGTAAATATAATGTTGCAGAATATCGATGGTTCTTCCATGAGTGATGTCGATAAAGACCACTGGAGAAGTGTCGGTTACTTTTTCAGAGCTTTACGTTATTTTGATATGATGGCGGCTTATGGCGATGTGCCCTGGATCGACAAAGTGCTGGATGATACGGATACGGAAGAACTTTATTGCGAACGGACTCCGAGAGACGAAGTCGCCAAACATATTCTGGAAGAGCTGCAATGGGCGGAAGAACATATCAAAGAGGATGGTACAGGAACAAATACAATCAATGTTCATGTGGTCAGAGCCCTGATTTCACGTTTCGGATTGTTTGAAGGTACCTGGCGTAAATACCACGGATTGAATGATAGCGAAACGTATTTGAAAGCTTGTGCTAATGCATCAGAAAAGTTGATGAATGCTTATCCTTCTATCATGCCTAATTATGATGACCTTTACAACTCGGAAGAATTGGTCGGAAAAGCAGGTGTGATCCTGGCTAAACAATATGAAACGGATATGGTAACGCATAGTATCACACGCGTGATCCGCTCTTCGGCATGGTATGTCGATCTGACAAAAGATGCTGTGGACAGTTATCTGTGTTCAGACGGACGTCCGGTTTCTACCAGTAAGGTGTATGAAGGCGATAAGGATTTGAATGCTCAGTTCCGTCACCGTGACCGCCGTTTATATTGGACGGTAGTTCCTCCTTATAAAGTAAACTTGACCGGTGCTGCCGGTACGTCATTCGGTTGGGAGCATACAGGAGTGGCCAGTGACCGTGAATATATTGATTATATGGAAGAAATAGGCGGTTCGGCAACAGGCAAGAGTTTACCGGTATCTAACTTCGTCGGGTATCAGGTTTCCGGTTTTCCGCACTTCCGTAACTACCCGAACGGACAGGGATTCCTTGTAACCCATTTAGGGTTCTATTTCTGGAAATATTATAACCGTCATGTCGATAATATGGCGTTACGTTCTTCTACTGTCGATTATCTCTTATTCGGTATAGAAGAAGTGATGCTGAATTATGCTGAAGCTAAATTTGAATTAGGCGAATTTTCTCAGTCCGTAGCTGATGCCACTATCAATAAACTTCGTGTTCGTGCGGTTATTCCGTCTATGAATGTGTCGGAAATAGATGCTTCTTTCGATTTGAACAGAGACCAGAGCGTAGATCCTGTTTTGTGGGAGATCCGTCGTGAGCGTCGTATAGAACTGATGGGTGACGGTTTCCGTTTTCGCGACCTGAAACGTTGGAAGAAAGGGGAATATGTGAATAAACAACCATTAGGCGCATGGGTGAAGAGCAGTAACTATGGTGGAAAGCTCAATATTCTCAATGGGGCTGATGAGGGATATTCTATCCTGTTCGCAAAACCGTCGGGATGGCTGGAAAAATATTATCTGGAACCGATTCCTACTCAGGAAATAGCGTTGAATCCTAAGTTAAAACAAAACCCGGGTTGGGAAACTGCCGAATAATTAGTATCGATACTCTCTTAAAGGTTGTTTCCGGACTGTGTTGTCGTAGAAACAACCTTTATTATTTAATACATAAAATATGAACACTAGAAAATATTTATATATCGTTGCTTTTATTTTTTTATTTGCCAATATATCATTTGCAGCCAAATGGAAGGCTAAACATGTCATATTGATCGGCCTCGACGGCTGGGGAGCCTATAGCGTGGAGAAAGCGGAAATGCCTACGGTTAAGAAACTGATGGCGGATGGTTCCTATACGTTGAAGAAAAGAAGTGTACTGCCATCTTCCAGTGCTGTGAACTGGGCTTCCATGTTTATGGGGGCAGGTCCTGAATTACACGGATATACGGAATGGGGATCGAGAACACCGGAGCTTCCTTCGCGGGTATTGAGTAAAGACTGTATTTTCCCGACTGTATTTGGCCTGTTGCGTGAATCGGAACCGAAGGCTGAGATAGGTTGTGTCTGCGAATGGAAAGGGATCCGTTATGTAGTGGATACCCTGGCTCTGAATTACGACAAGCATGTGGCCGAGGCTTCAAAAGAACCCGATGCTACGGCTCGTTATGCTGTCGACTATATCCAATCGGCCAAACCGAACCTGTGTGCGGTCATTTTTGATAACCCGGATCATATCGGCCATGCGGATGGCCATGACACCCCGGAGTATTATAATATGCTGAAAGTATTGGATGGTTATATCGCTCAGATCGTAGAAGCTGTAAAAAATGCCGGTATGTTGGATGATACGATCTTTATTGTTACTTCCGACCACGGGGGGATCAATAAAGGACATGGTGGTAAGACGATGCAGGAAATGGAAACCGCTTTCATTATTTCCGGAAAAGGAATCAAGAAAGGCTATGAATTTTCTGAAAGCATGATGCAGTTTGACACGGCAGCCACTATCGCTCATATCTTCAATCTGAAACAGCCGCAGGTATGGATCGGTCGTCCGATGTTACAAGTATTTAAGTAATAAGGAAAAGATACAGGTAAGAAAAGGAAAATGAATAATCATATAAAAATAGCTTTAGCATTGCTGCCGGTACCTTTGTGCCAGACGGTAGCTAAAGAAAACAAGACCACCCGCCCGAATATCGTTATTATTTACTGTGACGATATGGGGTATGGAGATATAGGTGTGACGGGGCATCCGGATATAAAGACTCCTAATCTGGACCGGATGGCTCTGGACGGTATGCGCTTTACGAACTATTACAGTGCATCCCCGGCTTCAACAGCAAGCCGTTATTCTTTGTTAACAGGACGTTATCCGGTACGTGCCGGTTTCCGCTGGGTTCTGAACCCGGATGCTGAAAGAGGTATTCATCCCCGCGAACTGACGATGGCCGAATTGCTGAAAGAGCAGGGATATGCTACGGCTATCTATGGCAAGTGGCATCTGGGAAGTACGAAGAAGGAATATTTGCCTCTACAGAACGGCTTCGATGAATATGTAGGTCTTCCGTACAGCAATGATATGATCCCCCCGAAATATCCGGATATAGCTTTGATGTGTGGAAATGATACGCTCAAAATGAATCCCGACCAGTCGGAACTGACAGCGCTTTACACGGAAAAAGCGATATCATTCATTAAAAAGCATAAGGAAGAAAACTTCTTTGTCTATGTCCCTTATGCAATGCCTCATGTTCCGTTATATCCCGGAAAAGCCTTTATCGGCAAATCCAAGAGGGGTACTTACGGCGATGCGGTGGAAGAGATCGACTGGGGAGTAGGGGAGATTTTGTCTGCTCTCAGGAAAGAAGGTCTTGATAAGAATACGATCGTTTGGTTTATGAGCGATAACGGGCCCTGGCTGCCCCGGAATGAAGAAGGCGGATCGGCCGGTATCTTCCGTGACGGTAAAGGCAGTACCTGGGAAGGTGGTGTCCGTGTACCTTGTTTCGTTAGCTGGACGGGCCATCTTAACGGCCAGGTCAATGAAGAGGTCATTACTTCCATGGATGTTTTTGCAACTTCCGTATGGATGGGCGGTGCAACAATTCCGACAGACCGGGTCATCGACGGAAAGAATGTAGCCTCTTACCTGGGATACGAAGGTGTGGCTCCGAAACCGGAAACGCCATTCTTCTATTTTGGTATCGACCATCAGCTGATGGCGGTACGGAAAGGCAAATGGAAGTTGCATGTGAAAACATACAGCCAGTTGGGGCTGGATTATTTTAAGGGCGAATTGCCTTTACTGTTTAACATAAATGCCGATCCTTCGGAGAAATATAATCTGGCTACCAAATATCCGGATATAGTAAAGGAATTGACGGTCCTGATAGAAGAAAAGCTGGAAGAAGTTAAAACAACCGGCGACTTTTTCAGTAATAACTAAGTATTATTTATACAGGATAAAAGCTGCCAGCAACAGGCTTATGGACATATCCGCATGTTTGCTGAAATAGGCTTTTATAAATTTGAGCGCCTCTGAAATATGCTCCTGCACGGTATTGACCGAAATACCTAATTCGGCTGCAATTTCCTTATGAGACATACTTTCGATGCGGCTCATGTTGAATATCTTCCGGCGTTGCGGGGGAAGCTGGCTGATTGCATTCTGAAGGATCACCTGATATTCAGTGTAGATTATTTTGGAGTCGATCGCCTCTTCCTCCGTAACTTTTTGTGTGGCAAGTATTTCTTTTACCTTTTCATCGATATCGATATCCCGGAAATAATTAAGTATCCTGTTGCGTGCCATTGTATAGAGAAAAGATGAAAAAGAGAGCTCCGGGTTGATGAAGTTACGTGATTCCCAGATACGGATAAATATTTCCTGAACGATATCGTTGGCTTCTTCTTTTGATTTGAGTAAATGGAGGCAGAAGTAATACAATTTGTCTTTATAGCGCACATATAGTTCACTGAAAGCCGCTTCATCATTAAGAGTGAGTAAGATGGCTAATTCCGTGTCTGTTTTTTCTTTGATCCCCATGTGTGCGATTACATAATTTGGAACAATATTACAGATTTTTGGTGAGAAAAAGAAATTCCCGGTAGAATAACTGAAAAATAACAGATCCACCGGGAATTTTATATGATTGTTCAGTCGTTAAAACAGCTTTTCTGGATATTCTCCAGCATCGACCAATGCCTGGATCTTATCGACTACTTCCTGACGATCTTCCGGATAAGTTACGCCGAACCATTTGCTGTTCGTATCCAATACTTTTACAGTAGCCGTATTGGTGCTGATCAGCTTATCGACCATCAAAGGAATGAAAAATTCGCTTTTCAGATTTTCCATATTCTTCGGATCGCTCAGGAACACTTTGAAGAAATCTTTGCTGTAAGCGAAATAGTCGGGTGTGAAACCCCAGAAGTTCATACTTACCGGAGTAGTGTCGGGAGTAGCCACCCATTCGCCGTCGTCGCCGATGTATTTAACTTCACCGTCCAGACGCTGGATCTTGGTACGTTCAACAACAGAAGTCAACAACTCGTTTTCGTCTGTGCTGCAAATGCCACGGGAAACGGTACCGCTTTCGCTCAACGTATTTCCTACGCGGAAACCGACCATTGCATACGTGTTTTCAGAACCGTCAGGCAGTGCTGAAAGGAATTTGCCCATTACCTGGAAAGAATCGCGGCCATAGAAGTCGTCACAGTTGATTACGGCGAACGGTTCCTTGATCACGTCGGCACCCATCATAACGGCATGGTTCGTACCCCATGGTTTTGTACGTTCTGCCGGGCAGGTAAATCCTTCGGGAAGATTATCGATAGCCTGGAATACTAATTCGCAAGGAATATGACCTTCATATTTAGAAATGATCTTATCACGAAAATCTTGTTCAAAATCTTTACGGATAACAAAGACGAGCTTTCCGAAACCGGCTTGAATAGCATCGTAGATTGAATAATCCATGATTGTTTCCCCGTTAGGACCTAGTCCGTCCAACTGTTTCAAACCTCCGTAGCGGCTACCCATACCGGCAGCCAGTAGAAATAATGTAGGTTTCATAATTCTTTTATTTTAATTAGATAGTGTATTTTTCATTCTGCCGACAAAGGTAGAAAACAATTGATAATACACAATTGTGATTTGTGATTAATTTCTGTTTAAAACTCGAACAGCCAGGCAATATTCCCCAGGTTTGAGATTGTCGGCAACGATAAAATATCCCTGTTCCAACGAACCAGCAGAAAGCTCCTGCCAGTTATCGGAAGGGGTAGGGCGGTACATGACGAGCACTTCTTCCGGACCGTCTTTCAACAGCTCGCTGTCCAGATACTTTTTATCGATCGTAAACGTTCCGCTTAACGAACAGGAAGCAGGGATATGACCGGCTATGCGCCAATAATGAGTATCCGATAAAAGAATATCCGACTTTGTCTGCATGGCGTCCGGTGCCACCCAATAATGTTGTAAATAGACATTTACCGGGTCCTTTACCTGCTTACACTCCAGTTCAAGGTTATACCCGGGCAGAGAATATTGGCCGGGATTATTGATTGATAACTGCCGGGTAAAAGAAGCTAATGCTACATCGTTGTTTCTGTTGACGACCCAATAGGCCGGTTTGAACGAAGTTTGCGTCATGAACGAAGGTTTTTCTCCGGTCGCCGTCACTTCTATCTCCGTGCTTTCTTTCCCTGTTTCGTCGAACAAAGTGATCGGGACACGTACATTATGCCCGTATTCGTTGGCATGGCATAATTTCTGTTCCAGAAAGATTGTTTCCTTATATCCGTCGTTCACCTGCGTGGAAACGATCGAATCGATCTCGAACGCCGGAAATCCGGGTTGTTTTATCCACAGGTTGAAAAAATCATCCAGGTTTTTCCCGGTATGGACCGACAGGAAGTCTTTGAATTCGTCGGTTGTGACATGCCGGAAGGCAAAAGTATCTATATAGTCTTTCAGGGCAGGTATCAGCAGGTCGTCACCGAGGTAATAACGTAGCGTATGCATCACGGCAGCTCCTTTGTAGTACGTCGTTATGCCGTAGGTGTGTTCCTGCGGCATTCCCTGTAAAGGATAATAACCTCCGTCGTAGTTTAAGGAACTGGAAAGAACGAACAAAAGATTACCCTCAGAATCGTTTTTTGCCTCCTGTTGTGAGAACAGGTCCTGAAATACCAGTTCCTGGCAGAAGGTCGTGATCCCTTCGTTTAACCACATGTCTCCGGCTGTGGCACAGGTCACTTTATTCCCGAACCATCCGTGTATCAATTCGTGAATGATATATAACTGATAATCGAGGGTAGGCTGTGGATTCATCGGCATGGATATATTCCCCACATGCTCCATAGCACCTCCGGGACTGTTGACGGATACGTATCCTACCCGGTCGAACGCATATTCGCCGAATCGTTTTTCCATGCTCTCCAGTATTCCGGGGACGATCGCATAGGCTTCCCTGGCATTTTCAACCTCCTGGGGTAATACGTATATATCGATAGGCAGCGTTCTGCCGACTTGTCGGTGGCTCATTTCGATCTTCCGGTAATCACCGACCGCCACATTGACCAGATATTCCGGGATTGGCTGGTTGACAGTCCAATGCCATGTGGTCGTTCCGTCCCCGTTGGAGACCGTATCTTTCAGCAATCCGTTCCCGATCGCTTTCAGGCCGCTTTCAACTCTGAAATGAAGGTCGAAAGTACTTCTCGATCGGAAATCATCGACGGCGGGAAACCAACCCCGTCCGTAGCTATGGGGGATATCATTGATCGATGCTCCCATATTATATGCCATTCGCAGACTGTCGTTAAACAAGAATCCTCCGAATTCGGCAGCAGGCGGGGTACCGTGGTATGCGATGGAAACCACCGATTTGTCACCTTCATTCAGAGGGGAAACCAATGGTATCCGCAGCAAAGTATCATTGTATTGATAACCTGAAAGGAGCGAACCATTCACCCAAATACTGTCTATTTCCATTTGTTGCAAAAGTAAAGGGACATATTTCAGGTCATCCATCTTACTCCGGATGGATATATCCGCTTTACCGTATAATGTCTGTTCCTTGAAATTACGGATATCGAAGTGCAGATTGTGGTGGGTGACTTGTATAGTGTCGTAAATCCGGAATTCTGTTTGAGCATGAACGGCCTGCCCCGTTAATAAACATGCCAGTAGTATTTTTTGTAAGAGTTTCATTCGAGTGAGATTATTATCCCGCAAATGTATACAATTTAAAGGAGGCACAAACCATCCTGCCGACACGAATTTACCGGCAGGATGGTAAAATACGATGAAAAAGTTACTTCACTTCCAGTACGACGATCGATTTGGCAGGAAGATTGATATTCAGTCGGCCTTTCTCCACTTTGGCACCGTTGAATACTGCCGGTTTGACCACGTCCGGTTTCTCGAAAGTGTTATGGTCGTTGATGGAACCGGATGTCAGTATCCGGCCACTTACTCCGGATATCTTCTCGCCCTGCAGGTCGAGGGATATATTTTGTGCATTGTCGGTATCCACATTGGCGAGTGTAATATGGATCGAGCCGTTCTTATCTTTCGAAGCAGATGCGCTCAACATAGGAACTTCCCGGTTGTCACGTACTTTCGCTTTATCGCAGATCAGATCCATCGGAAGATATGTGGCATCCTGATGTACTTTATACATTTCAAAAACATAATAAGTAGGAGTGAGCAACATCTTCGGGCCGTTCGTGAGGATCATGGATTGAAGCACGTTGACGATCTGGGCGATATTGGTCATTTTCAGTCGATCGGTGTATTTGTGGAATACATTCAGTGAAAGAGCGGCAACGAAGGCATCGCGCATCGTATTTTGCTGATACAGGTGTCCGTTGATCGTTCCCGGTTCTTCATCCCACCAGGTACCCCATTCATCGAGCATCAGGGCGACGTTCTTTTTCGGATCGTATTTATCCATGATGGTAATGTGCTTTCTGATCACATCCTCTATTTCCAGGCACTTGCCCATCGTCCAGTAGAAATCGTCTTTATTGAAATCCGTTGCCGATCCTTTGCTTCCGTTCCAACCTGCGACGGTGTAGTAATGCAGGGAAAGCCCGTCCATACGGCCGCCTACGTTTTGCATCAGCACTTCTGTCCAGTTGTAATCATAGTCGCTGGCACCGCTGGCAATCTTGAACAGGCGGTTTCCGTCGTAATTGCGGCAATAAGTAGAGTAACGCCGGTACAGATCGGAATAGTACTCCGGACGCATGCTGCCGCCGCAACCCCAGCTTTCATTTCCTACCCCGATGAATTTGACCTTCCATGCTTTGTCGCGACCGTTCTGGCGGCGCAGGCGTGCCATCGGGCTGTCGCTTTCCGAAGTCATATATTCAATCCATTTCGCCATTTCTTCCACGGTTCCGCTACCGACATTGGCACTGATATAGGGTTCGCATCCGAGCAGTTCGCAGAGGTTGAGGAACTCGTGAGTCCCGAAGCTATTGTCTTCAATCGTTCCGCCCCAGTTGTTGTTTACCATTTTCGGGCGGTTCTCTTTCGGACCGATACCGTCCATCCAGTGATATTCATCTGCAAAACAGCCTCCGGGCCAGCGAAGATTAGGGATTTGTAAGTTTTTCAACGCATTGAGAACATCGTTACGGTATCCCTGTGTGTTGGGGATATCGGAATCGGGACCAACCCAAAGTCCGCCGTATATACAGGTTCCCAGATGTTCGGCAAACTGTCCGTAAATATGTTTACTGATCTGTTGTGTTCCCTGTTGGGGATACACACGGATACTTGCCTCTTTTTGGGCAAATAAGGGTAATGCCAGAAATGCGAGGGCACTGATGAATAATTTTTTCATGATATGATACTGTGATTTTTTATTACGTGTCAAAATTACGTTATATTTTCCAAACCACAGTATCATTATTCGGTCAAAATAGGGGATTTATCGATCAAAATAGGGTAATAATTGTTTTTTCTACAAATATTCTACTCTATTTGTGGCAGATCGATAGCGTCCAACTTTCTTAATGTTTCCAATCTGAAAGCTCCCGGCCAGGCGACCAGCCATGAATTGATCCTGTCAAAACGGGGAGCTGCATCCCAGTTCCAGTAACTTTGCAGATAGGCTTCATTCTGGGAACCGACGGGGCGGACACGTCCGTTGATCACTAATGTTCCGTCGGAGATCAATTGGCAACCGTTATTCCAGATGGCGATTGCTTTTTCTTTCCATTGGTTGTCACCGGTCAGTTTAGCCAGTTCCAACCATTCCGGCACCCAGAACAGGGCGTATGGATCCAGGTGGTGATGCTGTACGGAAACCGAAGTGCCACCGAATGTCTTATAATTGTATTGGGTGAAATTATCGTCTTCCGGGTAAACACCGTTGTAATGCCATAGCCAGGTCGATAAATAGTAGGAGATAGCAACGGCATCGTCCAGGTATTCTTTGTTATTTGTCAGCTTGTATAATTTCAGGGCCGAACGCAGAAGGGAGATGGACGATTCCTTGTCGATACACCAGGTATCCAGAGCACCGGCGGTAGAATATCCTTTCGTTTTCAGTTCACTGACATAATGATCGTATGCCCTCGTACCCGAAACAAAATAAGTGCTGTCTTTAGATCTTGTGAAAGCCTCCAGCATCGGAGGGACCAGGAAACAGCCGATCGTACCTTCCCGGTAGAAACATTCTCCGTTCGAGTACCAGCCCCGGGCATATACACCATTGGTCTGCTGGTCGTTTTTGGCGAAGTCGCAGATACCGAAAGCCAGGCGTTCGTATTCCGGCCTGTATAATCCGCATGCTTTCACGAGGTCGGCTGCTTCAAAATAATTGAGAGCTGCCGTTCCCAGGTTACAGGCATCTAAAACGATGTTGTCATTCAGATTTTTCTGATTGGAGACGCGGTCGTAATTCGTGATAAAAAGCCCGTTGGGCAGCTGGCAGAGTTTGGCCCATGCGTCGAGGGTTGCCAATCCTTTTTCCAGGGATTCCTTATTCTTATATTTAATGTAATCGAAAAGGAGGGAATTGGCAAAAGAAGCATTTTGTCCGCACCAGCCGATCTCATAACCTTTCCGCTTGCTCCATCCCCCGCTTTTGTCCGGCGAGAAACCGATCGTAAAGCCTCTGAAAGCTCCGTCTTCCACCCATAGATACTCTTTGGCATACCGAAGACCTAAGTTCCAGATTTTTTCAGGAGGATAAATATCTGTTCCCTGCTTGTCTGCCCGGTCCCAGGCTTCGCGTAAAAAGTGGCGTATAGCGTAATGGTGCGGCTGGAGGTTGCTGACAGTAAGATAGGCAGTCAATGTGATCGTATCTCCTGCAGATAGTTTTTCCTGTTTTTGATATCCGGGTTTGTACCGGTCTCTGGCTGCATACATAACAGGTTTTTCCTCTTCCGGCCATATCAGCCGGTGTGTAGTGGTTTGTTTGTCCAGCATCAGCGAACAGGAGAAACTTTCTTTTTCATTTTGAGGAACATCGCTCCACATGGCAACGGCAAATCGGGTTCCTTCCGAGTAGGTTGCCCCGGGTATGGGCGTGCTGCGGTAAGAATACGTTCTCCATTCTCCGTTCTGTTGTGCGCCTTTGGGTTCTTTTCCACGTCCCCAGTTGTTCCCGTTGTAGGAGACGGAAGGGATCATCCAATAATCTGAAGCAGATCTGTGCACGAAATCCAGACAGATTCTGGCTCGTTCGATATTTTCCAGCGCAATATACCGGCTGGTGATCTTAAAGGTACAGGAATCGAGTTTTTCAATCTGATCCGTACGGTTCATTCCTTTGGTTACAGATGGATTCAGTTCTCCTACAATGGTCTTTCCGGACATGAGAACCATTCTGTCATCCTGATTCTTCCAGCGATATGTATCCTGGGTATGACAGGAGCAAAGGACAAAGCATAAAATGAAATAAAATGCGTGTAACTCCCTTAATGTTTTCATAACCAAATAACTGATGAATAAGTGTATACAAATGTAAATAAAATATCCGGATAAAGTGCTCAAAATGAACATAAAAAGAGAGTATGCCGGGATTTTTGGGCATACCCTCTTTTAGATTGTTCAATTTACCGTGTCGACTGCTTTATTCAATTTCCGGTCTGTCGCTGTTACCTCCGTTGTTTTTTACAACTGTTTCTCCTTTTTTCTCAAAGCCGGTGTCTTTGCGGGCTTTACGCAAGGTAGTACCCGGACTGAAGATGATTCTCGGAATTTTGATCATATTGGTTTGAAATTCATCTTCCGTGGCAGAACCTGTCGAACCTACCCCATAGCGGAAATTTCCAAATTCGCCGAACTGTACCCGTCTTCCGGCAGCCAGGTGTTTTCTTATCAGGTAGTTCATACGGTCGATGACTCCTTTCACCTGGTTGGAGGGGATACCGGCTTCACTAATCTCACCCAATAACTCTTCAAACCCGACCAGATCGGAATAAACAGGTTGTGCATATAGCTTTACCGGAGTTTGATTTTTATCATTCCCTAAATTTTTGCGCTCAACTAAACGATACTTTACTGACATAATCTTACATTTTTTAGTGTTAATAGAATTACTTTGCTTGTTTTCGAAAACATTACAAATGTAACCCCTATCCAAAACGCTAAAACGGTTTATCAGGGAATAGATAGGAATAAGAAGGATTAAAGAGGAATAGCATCTATCGGTAACACCTCGATTGCGTGATTATTCCTTAAATGCCAACTCAAGAAGTCATTCAGTAACCATATGATATTTATATATGTGAAATTGTTGAATAATCAGTCTAATCACTTGGTACATTGGGCGTAAATGTTTATATTTGCAGTATGTAAAAATGAAAATAAACATACTATTTTCATTTCTTCAAAGTACTAATATGGAACAGAAACAGGCTATCATATCAAAAATAAATCGAAGTAAGAAGGGAACGATATTCTTACCAGACAGTTTCATGCCGATTGATACGCGCCACGCAGCCAATGTTTTGGCCGAACTTGCTAAGGTCGGAAAACTTGTGAGGGTGGCTTTTGGCATTTATGTAAAGCCTGTAATGTCGAGTTTCGGCCCGGTAATGCCTACACCATACGAAATCGCTGAAGCTGTCGCCAAACGTGATGACGCAAAATTATTGCCTCATGGCACGACTGCAGAAAACTATCTGGGTTTCTCAACGCAGGTGCCGATGAACATAATATATCTGACTTCCGGTACCTCGCGTAAACTTAAAATAGGGAATCGCATAATTACACTCAAGCATCGTGTGCCAAGCACTTTTGCATATAAGGGAAAGATAATGCCGGTTCTTGTATTAGCATTACAGTCCATCGGGCAGAGCAATATCACAGACGAGACGCTTGATGTCGTGTATGGTGTTCTAAAAAAGAACCCGGAAGAAAGTACCTGGCAAGAAGATATTGCCCACGCGCCAAACTGGATAAGATTGATAATAATGAACACTAAAGCAAAGATATACGGCTATGAGCAAATGGATTGATGTATCGGCTCCAGACAGACAGCAGTCTGCACATATTGTTGCCGAGGAAAAGAGAATAAGTGAAGGTTCTGTTGAAAAAGACTGGTGGGTAACCGCCATTCTTAAGGTATTGTTCACCCTATCTCCATCACCATATATGTTTTTCAAAGGAGGTACGAGCTTGAGCAAAGGCTGGAACCTGATTGACCGTTTTTCGGAGGATATCGACATTGCTCTTTATCGAGACTTCTACCTCAATGAGCTAGGCAGAGAATGTGCAAAGGCTGCAACAAACAACCAAGTCAAGAATTTACGCATCGTTAATCGCGACTACATTATCGGAGAGTTCGCAGACGAACTGAAAAAGAAACTTTCCGAAGCGGGTCTTGGCGAGTGTAAAGTATTGCCTGTGACTCATAAGGAAGATGGCATACCCATTGACCATGACAGCGATCCTGTTGTGGTTGAGGTTCATTATACACCGAGGCTTGAATCCGATCAATATGTGCGCCCTATAATCAAAATCGAAGTTAGCTGTCTCTCAATGAAAGAACCATACGAAGTCAGGCATATAATATCGCTTGTGGGTGATAAATTCCATCAAATCGACGATGAGATTGTAGCTGACATACCGACAATTTCTCCAATCCGTACATTCCTTGAAAAAGCATTTCTTCTCAACGAAGAATATCAACGTAAAAACCCACGTACTGATCGTATGAGCCGACACCTCTACGACTTAGAGCGACTGATGGACACCCCATTTGCCACCGCAGCTCTCGCCGATATGCCACTCTATCAGGAAATCATCGAACATCGCCGCCGTTTTTATCACGTCGGAGGTGTGAACTATGACCTCAATCTCCCGGCAACAATAGCTTTCTGCCCTACTGGAGAACTCAGAGACAAAATGCGTATTGATTACGACGCCATGAAGTCTTCCATGATTTACGGCGACAAACTCTCCTTCGACACCTTAATCTCCCGCCTTGAAGTCCTCCAAACCCGATTTCAGACAATGGACTAATATGTAAAGATTGAAACAGCTATGGAGCACTATATATTTATATCCATAGTGATAATCGCAATATATGGAGTTGTGAATACAATTAGTCGTCTAATTATAGGTTTCTGTTAATATGTTCGGGTATATTGATTTATTCGTTATTCTTATATGAGTTGACTTTATTTTTATGATTCTCCAGATAGTTATCAATAAGAAAAGGCACATGGAAAGCAAAAGTGATGTTAGGATAAATCTGTTTGATTAAGTGACCTATCCTGAGCGCTTCTTTACGAAAATTCTCATTATCGGTAGTTGTTGCTATCTCAGATATATTGTAACTTATAACATTTCCTGTACTATCACTTTCTAAAACAACATATACATATCCTTCAATCTTGTTTTCTAATTCATATTCAGGATATATCATATTCTCTTTTATAAAGTTACCGATTTTCTCAGAAGTCATTACAGGAGCCTTTCCCGGTTTAGTTGATACCTTTTTGGGGGGTTGGCTGTTTTTGTTTTTAACAGCAGTTTCCTGGGGGAGAATATTCGCTTGCGATGGACTGGACACTTTGTAAATGTTGGAGTTTGTTAGTTCTGCATAACTGAAATAGTCTTCATCCAGACCTTTCATGAAAACGAATATTAGCCCGTTAGGTGCTATATTGAATACGGGATAAGTATTGGACGGTAATTTTATTTCATTGATTTTCTCAAACTGCGAATTTATGATAGTAAGAAATGTCTCTTTGTTATTAAATGCCGATTTGTCGTTACTTTTATCTGTATGTATGCGGTAATAAAGATTTCTATACTCGTCGTATTGCATATTATGAAAAAACAGCGAATGTAAATAGTGGTCAAATACCCCTTTCATATTGGCGTTTTTGTCTAAGCTTTCAGATAAATTGGGGGTATAATCACTTTTTATATTATATTCATAGGTCTGTTTATTTGTACGATCGTATATATATACGTATGATGAGTTTGCAAAATTGTATATAATACTATCCCCTTTGCTTAATATCTGGGCAGTCGCTAATTTCCCATAATACTTATTTGTTACGGTAGAAGGAAAATACACAGGAAGTAAATTCACAGTCTCTTTTTCTATATCTATTGTCGCAATACAGGATTTATCCTTTAGTGCCAACGGGTCTGTTATATTGATGGGTATTATTAATTCATTGTATTTTTTATCGAATATGAGATTTTCAAAATTGGATAATGTAATACTTGTAGGGAAAAAAGAATATATGTTTTGATCGATAAGGTTGTTTAATTTGTCTTTGGATATTTTCCGGATGATTTCTCCCCGATGATTCATTAGTATATAGTTCGTTTCATTTTGAATGAAAATGGAATCACCGCAAACACTAAAGGCCTCTATGTTTGTTATTCCATTTGCCCCTTCACGGTCTATCTTTAATTGGTTAATTAGTTGTTTCGCCGATAGATCGAATATATCGATGCAATGTTGTAATTTATTGAAACAATAGAAGTTATTTCCATAAACTCTGTTTCTTAGTGTAGTATATGTTTGAAGACAACTGTCTCCGATCGACACCTTTACTGTATCGATCGAATAATCTTGATTGAAGGAAATTGTCTTGTGATCTTTACATGAATTGAAAGAAATGATTGCTATCAATACTATAGTCCAATTAAACAAATAAAGATCAGTTCTTCTTTTTTCTGGTATCATAAGGTAACTTTTCTGTATTTTACTAACATAATTACAGGATTTGAATCCTCTTGCAGTTCCGCTGCAATGTCTTTCAATTTCCCTTTCAATTGTCCTTTTGCATAAGCCTCAATAAGTTCATGGGGTTCCATTTTTTGCCAAAATGCGATTTCACTGTTAGTGGTTTCCTGCATTGTAAAATTCACAGGGCCTTTTTCAGGAAAATCATTATTGAGCATAGTATATTCAAATAATGTATTTTCTTTTTTGTCATATACCAACTGCGTTTTCGGGAATCCTTCGTTTCTTAAAAAATTAGCTTCCATTGTTATTGTTTCCATGAAATGGTAGCGATCGGTAAAAATGCAGGGTAAGAGGAATACGGCAGGTTTCATGGATTGTATGGACGGTGTCCTTGCCATAAAAGGGGATAAACTATAATCTTGTGAGATTCTGAATATCGTATCGGAAGAAGGTTCCATAAGAAGCCAACCATCGTGATAAGGGATAATAGGATAAGGGCGAGGTGCAGCTCCTGTATTTCCTGCATGGTTGGTTATTCCCCATTCTATTTTCTTTTCAAAATAGATTCGAAAATCTTTGACAACATTTCCATTTTGTTTGGATATAAGCACAAATAGTTGATTATCTGTGTCTTTACCTTTCTGGGCAGATGGCGATTCTCTGGCGATCAAAAAATCTGAGTTATAATTACTAGCATTGATCCATTTAACTTTGTCTCTATGGATGTTTCTTAAAAAATTTCCATATAAATCATATACTAATACGTTTCTGATAACTTCGTCAACATATATTTCACCTTTATCCTCATCCAAGAAAACACTTAGGTTAAATATATATTCTTCAGAGCCTTGTCCCTTACGGTTGAACTTTCTCAAACCTTTGCCGTTTCTGTCAAAGATAAAAATGTCACCATCGTTGATGACGTTCTTCACTAATATAATTTCTTTGCCTATAGCTTGTACAACGCCTTGGCAAAGAAATTCGTCTGTAGACTCTAACGGAATATATTCTATATCCATAATATCCTGAAGAATTAACTCCTTCAGGGGGTATTTCTTACTGACATCAACCGTGATGAAAGTGTCCTGTGTAGCAACTGTGCTGGTGTTATTATTGGAGCTGTTCGATTTTTTATTACCTCCGCACCCTGTTGCTATTATCAGGAATATAGCTAAAATTACGTCAACTCTTTTCATCTAAATCTAACTGTTTGCTATATTAAAATCAGATCATCGGTGTAAATGTATTCATTATTTATACGTTTTGAAAATATTTCTTTAAAATAAATCAGACTTATTCTAGTTCATAAATCAACCGTAAAGTACTGTTTTCCATCTGGGAACCAATGATTCCCCGGTGCGGAAAATCTTTGTAACCGCCGCATAATGATATTTTTCTTTTCAGGATTGCTTTTTTCATTGTTTTAGATTTAATGAATGACTTTTAAAAAACGATTCCACCGAAATTTATCAGTATATGGATCGACCGATTTCCAAATAATCCAGGCTTTCCCTACAATATATTCTTCGGGCAGTAATCCCCAGTAACGTGAATCCATGTTGCCGAGAGGCATTTGTACGCCTTCCACATGAAAGAATCCGTTTCGGATGGATAAGGTATCTCCCGGTATTCCGACACACCGTTTGATGTAATATTTGAGTATATGCATTTCAATTTTATCCCAACTGTTTGGATGTGGAAAATTGAAAACCAGAATATCATTGCGTTTTATCCTTTTAAAACCTGGAATGCGATAAATTTCTGATTACCACCAATATATCCTCCCGTTTTTATAGGTGAAAATTCTTTCTGTAAAATACGGATCTGCCGGTTTGTCGGATTTTATGAGATACAATGCCTCGGATGGAATGTTCTTGAAAGTGATGCTTTCCCCATTGCCTTTGACTGTTTTTTCCTCTATCCACTTGTTGTCCCAATAATACAAAGTGTAGTTTGTCCGGTTATCCACCTGTATTCCCGACTTGGGAATAATTGATATGGCAGTTATTTCCGTTTCTTTGCCCAAATCGAATGTAAGTATCTTCTCTTTAGGGGTATCTTTATCGAAAGAACCCAGAAAGCCGGTTCCGGATAAACCATCTACGATTTTATAAAGTTCTTTTACTGAATCCTTCGAAACATTTGCGGTTACGCGGATATCCGGTATTTCTTCTGGTCGGCTCTCGTTTTTTTCATAAAACGTAATTTCACTGATGGCAATGGTCTTTTGCGGCAAAGCCAAACAAATCTTCTGGTACTTTCTTGAGGTATCAAATGTGATATAATTGCAGTAGCTATCTATCGAATCTGTCAATGTACATAAAGTATCCTTCCGTTCTTCACTACCGGATATATAGCATCCGATCCAATGGGCACCGACAAGTGTGTGGGTGAGACCGGTACTTAAAGGAGTTATCGTGTTGACCGTGATCTCTTCTTTTTCATGTCGGTTGGGAGTAACCTGTTTGCATTTATCGTTTTTATCAAGAATAAAAGGTGGAGCGGCAGGTATGACTTCTCCGTTTTGGTAGAAAGCCGGTAAATACACGATGCCACGTCCCATATTTTTGAAAATGACTTTTTTCTTGTTTATTTTCCCCCATTGAACAGGATGCCAGGTCATTTTCAGGGCGTTGTAGACACATAAATAACAATAACAGGTATTCTCGGGAATGTTTTCCGACAAGTCTATCGTTACGTCAGACGTTTGGAAGTATTCGGTAGAGACATCTCGTATCCAAGGGTTTTTGAATAAATTAGGAATGTTGTTCGGCTTTTCGTTCTTGTCTGCCATCGGTCCGGTCAGATAGTATTCGTATGATTTTCGGAACACTTTCGGCAGCCTGAACTTCGATGCTTTCAGATCGATAAAATCACTGTTGCCGTACAGTTTGTTGTACTTCCATCTGTCTTCATCCCAGAACGGTTCGAAGGGATGAGTTTTTCCATCAACAATTAATGCGTTCCAGCTATGTCCTTCCGAGCGGTTTCCCCACATTGGTACAAAGTCAATGGCGACAGCCATTCCCAAAGCAGACATGAGGTGCGCGTTGAATTGGGTTTGCATATCGCATATTCCTCTTTTGATCTGTTCATATCCCGCGATATTGCATATCGGCATGGAAGCCGCATAACCGGCACTATTCATTATATCGCTATACAAAAAGTGCAACGAATCGGTTACCTCCCTGAAATCTTTTGACACATCGTCGAATATCCCATGATGGCGGTCATAAAAAGTCTTTCGGTTATTATCGAGACAGAATTTGTCACTGAATCGGTAGGGTAGGATATATTTGCAAAACTCCTCAAAAGGGGCGTTTTTTGTATAAACATTTTCTTTCCAAGCCTTGAATGCCAAATTTATTTCTTTGATCAACCAATCCGCTTTAACCGTTTGGGCATCTTGTATGTTGGGATACTTATATAAATTGATTTTCACTCTTTCTTCATTCCACAATTCATTGATCTCTTTCCTCCAGTCATTCGGTCGTTTCCAATCGTATTTTTGGGAAATGGCCACATGCTTTTGGTAAACCGGTTGTAAGAGAGGGATAATGGAAGGATCATATCCCGTGTGTCCGGTCATATTCATAATCAGGAAGCGGGCGGCAGCCTGTTTCAAAGAATCACCGGCATAATATGAGAGTACTTTCTCCAACTCTCCTCGGTTGTTCCCAGCAAACGCCAAGGCTTGTTCCAGGCGTAGGTCATCTGGAGAGGTACAGGCTGTCAGGAAAAAAGACAGGATGAGGATTGTTTGTAGAAATAGTGAGTATTTCATTTGATTATTATGAATTTAATTCATTTAAATCAATATAGTACACTTCATCCGTATCATGATTTTGTGTGTAAAGTCTATTCTATATTGAAGCAAATTTTTGTTATAAGAAATCTAACTTGTATGCCAATATTTGATCGTTTTCGTCTATACCATACAGGGTCTTATTTTTTTCATTGATACAGCAGTAGGATACATTGGCATTTAAACGAACTTTATATTTAAAATTTCCATCCCAATCATACACATTCAGTATGGTTTTTGCAGCTTCGTCTTTTCTTAATCCCCAAATCAAAGAGTCCGTGGCAAAAGCCTCGTAATGTATTTGATTTTTTTGTTCTATTGCTAAAAGAGAATTTAACCCATTGTCCGATAAACCTAATTTTGTTTTCTTCTTCGTGTTTAGATCGATAATAACAATGGCATCCATATAGGTATAAAACAAAGCTATTTTATCTTTGTGACAGGGGCGAATGGCCGGATAGGCACTGTAAATTAAACGATTCTCTAAAGATATATCTTTCAAATCGTTGATGTAAATTGTGTCATATACTTCGTTGGAATGGTAATTCCATTTTACATAGAAAGGGTTGGGATTCTCTTTTATGGTTTGAGACCGAATCGGGTCTTTGGTCAGTAGAAAAACAGAATCGCTTAATTCGAATACGGCATTGGATTCTTCAAATAGGGCTTTTGATTTGCCGGAAACAAAATTGACTTTTCGCTCAAATACTACCCTATTGTTTTGTACGGACTTATTAATATCCAGTAAACCCATAAAATTAGGAAAAGATTGTATCCAAATAAAAGAGTGGTTATTTTGTTGATAATACTGGTTGAAACGTGTGAATAAGACGATTTCGTCCGGTCCATTTCCTTTGCTTAAAATATTATCGGACAACTTGCGTCCTTCCAAATCGAAAATCCTTAAGATTTTACTTTCATGTCGTTGGACAAAAACTAAAAAGCTATCCAGTGAAACGATGCCGGTTGGATTTAACAGATCAATCGGTAATATTTGGGGCGATACCTCATATTCCGTCATCTCTTCTTTTACGTATTTTATATCGAAAGAATTACTTTGTTGCTTTTTACATCCCATCAATGCAAAGCAGAATAACAAACAAAATGCATATTTCATAATCGTTAATTTTCTCTATTGTTTCAATATCATCTAAAAAGTTATTATACCATAACTTCTTAGATGATAAAGGTTAATATGTGGTGTTATTAATCACAAATACCATTATTGGCACAAATGTTACCAGTATTAAATGTATTGGTAACATTTACCAACCAGTGTTATACCCCAAGCTGGTTTTTGTGAAGTAGCTGCACCACAGGGATATTTTACGGATTCGTCAGTTGAATATTGACTACATGTTAAATAGATATTACTATCATATCCACTAAAAGCAGTATAACAAGTTTTTTCTACTATAGGTCCCCATCCTTCTTCGTTAGCCAGTGCTTCCACATTGGCTAGTGCTAAATTTGACATTTCAATTTTATTTTCATTCTGCTGGTAGTTCCAGCTTGCTGTAATTGCGAGTGCAGCTATGAGTGTTGCGCCAAAGAATTTCTTGTTCATCTTATTTATAAATTTATTTCGTTATTTTTCATTGCAGGTAATTCTCTATCTTTGTCAACCTTATTCGGATTTAGATAGTCGAATGATATCTGTATCATTCTGTTTTGCCGGTTATATTACCATCATACACCTCCTTTTCGGGGTCTCCGGGAGTTTGCTTGTACAATTTTGCCGTCGTGCAGCAAACTCCCACTTGCTCGATCACCGAACATTCCCCTTAATTTTTACTTTGACAGTTTGATTGTTCATGCTGTTGTACCTGACTGTCACGACTTCATCGAAGAAACCTATATCCTTCGGTGTCATCTTGATTCTCACGCGGAGAGTTTCTCCGGATTTTGCAGGCCGTTTCTCATAAGTGGCTGCCGTGCATCCGCAGATGGTACTTACGTCCACGATTACGAGGGGATTGCTGTTTCAGATACCATATTTTTAATTATATGATCGGATTCTCGCTTTTCCCTTCGGTAGCGAGAATGTAGTTGTCTCTTCGTTACTGTCTATGTTACTTGAAAAAGTAGGATTTTCTCTAATGAAAGATAATATCTTCTGAGTCTAAATAATACACTTCGTCATTATTCAGATTTATTGTATATAATCGTTTTCTTACTGGATCTAGCCATACACGATAGAAAGAGCGATCAGTTGTAAGTTTATAAAGGAGTTTACCGTTCCAGTCAAATACATGTATCATATTAAACTTCGGAAGTTCAACGCCAAGATGGTCATCCCATGGTTTTCTCCCCCAATAAGTTGCATAAATATAGTTGTCATCTGCATGTACACAATTATAAAACACATCCATGGACTCCATATTCGTTTCCAAAAGAGAAAAATCAGGACTGTTTTTCATTCTGTATCCCGTAAGGTTTCCTGTAGGAATGTCTAAGATATTTATTTGCGGAAGATGTTTCATAACCTGGACAATCTTAGAGCCATCAGGTTTCACTGCATCCCATGTATAAAAAAAGAAGTTTACAGAATTTCTCTCGTTTACATTATTGTTTTGTACAGACTTTGTTTTGTAAATGGGATAATCCTGTATTAACTTGTTCGTGGAAATCGTACGTTTTTCATAATATGGAGTAGCAGCTTCGTTCGCGTTCAAATATTCAGCAGGTTTATAGGCAAAAAGTATATCATCTGATTGATAAAATTCGAAGAATATGCGATCATTGTTATATGGGACAATTGCATCATATACTGTCGTGCCTTTTTCTATAGATTGGCTGATATTCCATAAAAATAATTTACCTTCATTAGAGGCATAAAGTAAAGTCATTATATCATTTCCTTTTTTAAATAATTGCATTATACAACCGACGGATATTACCTCATTGTCGCCCCGCCCTTTGTTACAGAAGGTTCCAATTTCTTCCCCTGTATCCACATTGAAAATCTTAAAGAAATGATTTTGATAACTAGGACTCCAACAAATCAACAGTGAATCATATACAGCTATCATGCCGGTATTATTCCCATTCAATGTGAGAATTTTACTCTTGACTACTTTTGTTGTTGTACTGTTTTCTTCAAAATATTGAATATCTCCATTAAAATATTTCTTGTCACAATTATTGGAATTACAACAAATAAATAGACTAAGAAATACAACCGAAATGATAATGTTAATTGTTCTCATGTTAATATCATAATTTATGAAGCATTATTTGCCTACTTTTATTCAGCTCAGATGTTTGAATAATATTAGTATCCATTGGATACCACCATCATTCTGATTGTTGATTTTAAGTGATTTTGATATACCTCCTTTCTTTTATAGAAATACACTTCTCACGTGCAAAATATTTAGAAAAGAGTATTTTTTTGTAATATTTTAATTGATCTGTTTTTATTTCTTAATAATAAACTATCGGCAACGGGGGGCTTTAAGTCATTACATTCAATCAGATAAGCTCCAACTAGCGTTTTCCCATTGTATGGGTTGCCATTCTTTTGCACTGAAAACGTATAGATAGCAATAACGTGTATTCTTTTGAAATAAATACCTGTCATTGAAATAGAACCACTTAGAGGTTTAGGATATGAAAAAGCAAACAGTTTCCCCGGTCTTGTCAGCACGGCAGCCAGCAGGCTGCATGTCGCCAGAAATAACATCGACAGATGAAACCAAAGAATTTTCCCTGTGACCACCCCGTTAGCCAGTCCTGTGTCTGTGGCAAAAACGGTGCACAGCAGAAAAATTCCGCTGATAACAAGTAATGAGTAACTTATATATTGTCTGTATTTCATAAATCAACCGTAAAATACAGTTTCCCCTCTTTATAAATAAAAACCTGTTCTTCCCGTCCTTTGGTCCGGTCGCGCAGCCATAACAACGCATTGTCCGGAACACGGTATTCCAGTTCCCAGCCGGTAGCGGTTTGAATCCCGAGCGATTTCCACCCGTTTACTCCATCCTGATAGAAGAGCTCGTATTCATCTCCCGGCCAGACATAATTGTCATCGTTGCGTGGTGAGAAAACGACTTTTCCAATCGTTGTCGTTTTTCCCAGATCATATGTGATAAAACAAGAAGTATCTCTTGCCTGAAAATAGCTGAGTATATCTCCGTCTGTTATGTGATCCAATGCCTGTACAGGTTCTATGTCGTTCATTCGTTTTAATGGAATCTGTTCTTTGCATAAGGAATCCTTGAAAACAGAAAGTTCACTGAGTTCCATTCGTTTTCCCGATGGAGCAATATATTTTATGTATCTGTATTTCTTGTTAATATCCGGAGGTGTCAGTTTGTAATAATTGTAATCCAGTGTATCATTGAACTGATATACCAGATCCGGTTGGGTAAAAGAAAGATCTGTACTCACTTCTATTTTCGACCCGATAATGGCCCGATAAAGAAATTCGGCAATAGTTGGCATAAGCGACATTTTTCTTTTCAGTATAACTTTTTTCATGGAAATCGTATCCGGTTTTAGCAAATAAGCTGTTTCATTCTTATAAATAAACGGATAACCAGCCGCCCGGTGGTTTTGCCCGTCCGAGATCAAAGGCTGGTAAATAACATCCGGTTCCAGGTTGCGGAAAGTCACGCTTCCTTTGTGATTGAGTGCCATATCGACCGGAATCCAGCCGCCCGGACTGAAAACCCCCAGGTAAATAAACTCATCATAACCAGCCTGTACGGAAAGGTTTACTTCATTCTCCCCGAAATAATTAGCTGTCACATCCTTGATATAGCGGTCTCTGAACAGAGCAGGGACTTTTTCATCTCTTGTGATTCCGGTGAAAGGTTCTTCCTGCATACCGAAACAGTAACGATAGACTTTCCCTTTCTTTCTGCCGTCTGTCCCCGGATTCGTTCGGGAAGCTTCGAACTCATTGAAACCGAACTGTATAAACTTTCCGGTCGTATCGCGTAAGGTAGTCCAGAAATGGGGGTGCTGATATTCGGGTGAATAAACGAAATATTCACTTGCAACCGGAATACCGCAGGCTCGCATGGCATAAAGCGTAACATCGCAAGCCTCCCGGCAGAAACCGACACGGTGATAGAATAAAAAGTCTGCACTCTGATGGGGGATACTAAAATCCGTATTCCACCGATAATAGACCCTTTTCAAATCTTTATCTACGGCTTTGCAGGCTTCTATCACATCGTCGCCCTGATAGGATGAATCGAGTATAGCTGTATAATAGTCATGATACAATTTCCGCCACGATGACAACGGCTCATCCCCGATACGGTAGGGGAGGATCAGTTCGCAGAAATCATCGAAGCCCAGGTCCCGGTTCCACGGATACCTTTTCCACACATCGAAGGCCAGGTCGATATTTTCGATCAGGTAATCGGCTGTGATCACTTTGGCGTCATATACTTTCGGCAGTGAATAGAAAGAAACCCGTTGCCATTTTGCTATTACCTCTTTAGGAACGGTTTCTCCTTTTTCTTTTTGTATCAACACCGGCTTGATGGAATCCAGTTGCCAACCTTCATATCCATACCATCTGGGCATATTACGAATCAGGAAACGGGCAGCTTCCAGTTTCTCCGTGTTATCTTTATAATGGTTCAAAACTGTCTCCAATTCTCCCCGGTTGTCTCCGGCAAAGGCAAGTGCTTGTTCCAGGCGTTTTTCTTCCGGCGAACTGCAGGCCATAAAAAAAATAGCAGCAAATAGGTTTAATCTTATTATAAATGTTCTCTTCATAACATTTGGTTTAATCGGTGTCATCTTAATCCCTACCCGGAGGTTTTCTCCGGGGTTTGCAAATCTTTTATCATAGCTGGTTGCGTGTGGCCATAAGTAATGTCTTGTCGTTGTAAAGATATTCATTTTTTTATAAGCTTTGAAAATATTACCTTGAATTGATTATGCCTTTTTTATGGAAAGATAATTATTAATTTCTGATTTGTTTTCATAATCATCAACCTTCTTATATTAATAAAGATAGTAACAAATCTTTTTGTTTTATTACAAATTGGGTTTTATTAAGCATATAATGGGATTGTCTTCTTCGTTTATAGTTTCACAGATAGATTTTAACTCTGGAATTTTACTATTAGAATTACGTTTTAATACAGAAGAATTCAATGTCGTAATAAAATAGTCTCCAAAAGTGTTTATGATGATACCTGTTCCTGTTAAACCTGTTTGTCTTATAAATTGGGGGAGTGAATATCTACATGATTGCTCTGTTTTTTTATTGAGAAAACCAATATAGGCGTTTGCCCCTTTTGCACAATAACCTATGCTGATATAATCATTTGTTTCTTTTACATTCTGTGCAGAAATGTAATCAGTATTTACGATTGCAGAATAATTTTTCCTTGCTTCACGTTCCATCCATTCTTCTGGCGCAAATTTGTGAATGCCTAAGTTTATTTGATAGACAGGGGAAATTTCTGAGCCTGTAACTTCATAAATTATTGGAATGTGAGGGAGATTTAGATAACATTTTTTGTTTAACGTGTAAAAATGAGAACCTGCAGAGATTGGATATTGTAAATCATAATCGATGGGGTATAGTAGTTTTAATTCTTTTAGGTCTCGATTAGTTATCTTTATGAAATATCTATTTTCATTCGTAGTCTTATATCCTCCTACAAAATACCAAGCGATATTTCCATCGGATAACCAACAACAATCTATAAAATAAAATATTTTTTGAGTCTTTATATGTTCATAATTTTCAAGTTTATAATCTATTATTCTTGCTTGACCTCCATCAGCAATCGTTATAATACCTTTATTTTTATCGATATGAAAATTACTAATTAACCGATATTCTCCAGGACCATTTCCTTTATTCCCTATTTGAGTAATAAATTTTCCAGATATATCAAAAACTAATAGATTGTTTCCATCATTATTAATGAAAATATTATTGTCTATAATTTTAACTTGCTTTATACTGCTAATGAAACATTGATTGGATGTCTCTAATGGAATGAACTTATAAGAAATATAATCATTTATATTAAGTTTCTCATTTTCACTGAAAGTAATAGTTTTAATATTCCCCTTTTGTTCATTTTTTGTACATGAACAAAGGAATAGCATGAATATTATTAGATTTAAAATCTTCATTTGTCAAAATAGAATTTGATAGTTAGAACTCCTGTGTCTCATACCAGTATGGGGCTATGGCAAATATATGTATAATTATTATGAAAGCAATACGTAGGTTTTAACAAATAACTTTCAAAAATCGTTTCCACCTGAATCTTTCTGTATGCGGATCGATCGATTTCCAAATAATCCAGGCTTTCCTTACAATATATTCTTCGGGCAGTAATCCCCAATAACGTGAATCCATGTTGCCGAGAGGCGTTTGTACGCCTTCTACATGAAAGAATCCGTTTCGGATGGATAAGGTATCTCCCGGTATTCCGACACACC
>OMGR01000195.1_pt1 | contig 53424 bp, 44 predicted proteins | sample 1646061 | NCBI WGS metagenome assembly OMGR01 (sample SAMN05578583, study PRJEB25193) | human gut metagenome | biome: Human Microbiome; feature: human-associated habitat; material: feces | host: Homo sapiens | place: USA:Birmingham | reverse complement strand
AGGCTCTCGGAAACCTACCGTCGCAAGACGGCAAGGCGCCGGGTGCCGAGCCTACTCTGTACGAATACATTGGTTGCGATAAACCCTGTGAGAGACTATGGATAAGTTCACTTACCGAACGGGCTATCAAGGAAGGATTCCAGAAGTTGCAACCGGGAGATAAGTATGACAACCTGTATCTCTCCGCACGTGCCCGTTCGAAGGCTGACTGGCTGATCGGAATCAATGCTTCACAGGCTCTGACCATATCCGCAGGGAGCGGAGTGTTTTCACTGGGGAGGGTACAGACTCCCACGCTGGCTATGATCTGCTGCCGGATGCTGGAGAATAAGAATTTCGTACCTGAGAAATATTGGCAACTGAGACTCACAACGCATAAAAGTGAAATATCATTTTCTGCTCAGTCGGTAGAAAGATTCTGCGATAAGGCCAAAGCGGATCTCGCCGGTCAAAGGGTGATGCAGTCGGGTAAAGTGAGCGTAACCGAATTGGAACGAAAGACCGTGAATCAAGAACCTCCTTTACTCTACGATCTGACTGCGCTGCAAAAGGAGGCAAATACAAAATTGAACTTCTCGGCCGATAAGACGCTTACTCTCGCGCAAAGCCTGTATGAGAAAAAAGTACTGAGCTATCCAAGGACCGGGAGCCGTTATATTTCGGAAGATGTATTCGAAGAGATGCCGGAACGTATAGCGTTACTGGCGCGATACCCCCGATTCGCTGCCTATGCAGGTGCAATGGACACTTCATCTTTGAATCACCGTCCCGTTAATGACGCAAAAGTGACCGATCACCATGCACTAATCGTTACAGAAATTCTACCGGGTGAACTTTCCAACGATGAATGTGCTATATATGAATTGGTAGCGGGACGTATGTTGGAAGCTTTTTCAGAGAAATGTATCAAAGAGGTCACTTCAGCCAAATTGGACAGTGAGGGTATTATGTTTTCAGTGAAAGGGTCCATTATAAAATTCTCCGGATGGAGATCCGTATTTAACTCAAAGGAGGAAGGAGAGGAGAATACGGTCCTGCCGGAACTGGAAGAGGGGGAAGTCTTAGCTGTAAGTAGCTGCGAAAATGTGGAGAAGCAAACCAAGCCCAAACCGTTACATACGGAAAGTTCCCTCTTATCAGCTATGGAAACCGCCGGTAAGGAATTGGAAAATGAGGAGGAACGAGCCGTAATGAAAGATGTCGGGATCGGTACGCCCGCCACCCGTGCCGCTATTATAGAGACGTTATTTTCGCGCGGATATATTGTCCGTGAAAAGAAAAGCCTGGTGCCGACAGAAAAAGGACTGGCAGTATATGATATTGTAAAAGATAAAAAGATAACCGATATACAAATGACCGGAAGTTGGGAAAATGCACTTGCCAAAATCGAGAGCGGCGAGATGGATGCGCTTACTTTCCATAGAGGAATTGAGACGTATACGGCCCAGATTACGGCGGAACTACTGAACAGCCAATTATCTATTGCCTCCGGAGAGAATATTCCTTGCCCGAAATGTAGGAAAGGAAGGATATTATTCTATAATAAAGTTGCCAAATGCAGTGATCTGGATTGCGGGTTGACGATTTTCAGAGAAAGAAGTGGTAAGCAATTGACAGATAAGCAAATTACTACGTTGGTAACGAAAGGAAAAACGGAAATGATTAAAGGATTCAAGAATGTAAAAGGGAAGCCTTTTGATGCGGCATTGGGTTTTGATGAACAGTTCAAGGTGGTTTTTGTCTTTCCAGAAAATAAGAAGAAAAGTAAGTGACTTTTTACGATATCTGGTGCCTTTTTTTGCCGGAAGCTCCTAATTGTCTATATTTGCTGATAAAATCAGTATTAGTATTAACTTGATAGAAAAGAAAATGAAAGAATTATTGGAAAGTATTGAGACAGCTATGGAGGCATTCAAAAAAGACGCTATTGCTCAGGTTGAAAGTGGAAACAAAGCTGCCGGAACCCGTGCACGCAAAGTATCTTTGGAAATTGAAAAGGCGATGAAGCAATTCCGTAAGGTGTCTCTGGAAGAGTCAAAAAAATAAATTTTGCAGAAGCTATAAAGAAGGGTATTCGCTATTTATGCGGATACCCTTTGTCATATAGGAAAAATGATTGTTATTTCATTCAACAACAGATTAACCATATTACTATTAACACATTATTTAATACATCATGAATACACAATTAATAGAGTCTTTATTGGAAACATCTTTGGAGCAATTTATTCTGGCAGGCGAAGAAGGTAATCTTCCTTTGACGGAAAAATCCGGATTGAAACTCGTTTTTCCTTTAATCTCGAATGATGATGTAAGGGATCGAAGGAGAATAAGTGAACAGGAGATACGGTTCTTGTTTATACGTGCCATCGACAATGCAAAGGACTTTGACGGTTACTATGCGGTAGAAGTACCCACGGTTAGGAAATATCGTTTCAAGGATATCCAGCCCATCGTGACCGGAGAAAACAGGATGGATGGTTATTGCTCGGCCAGTATTGACGTGTGCCTTTATAACTCAAAATTAGAACGGACCAATCTGATAGAGTTCAAGGCTCATAATGCCCCATTAAAGCACGTTGAAAAAGATATTCTAAAGTTAATCAAAGAGAATGGCGATAATTATTTCGTTCATGTTTTGAAAAATATTGATAGGGGAACGCTTCCTGTCGTCATTAACAAATACAAGGACTCTATCAGAGATGTCTGGCCATCTGATAAATGTAAGAACAACTGCAGCCGCCTGACATTTTATATTTGCGTAAAATCTCACTCTTTGATATTTAAGAAATCCATCGATTTGAACCCGGATTCGGAATGTTCACAGGTCGTTCAGGAATTGGGCGGAATATTCGAGCGATGCGATGGTGATATTAGGATTGGGGGCTGGGAAAAAATTAAAGTGATGCACCATAAATAGAAAGTGGATGCAACAGTCCTAAAAGAACTGCGATGTATTGAATATTAAAGTTAAACAGAGAATATACAGTTGAAGTTTATTATATTTACAACTATCATAATCTATGAATCTCATTGATAAAATAAAAAGTTTACTCTGCAAAAAGAGAAAAACAGAAGGACGTTCAGGCAAAGGCCAGAAAGCTAATGTAAAACCGGAAAGTAGTATTCATAAACAACCAAAGACAGATTTGAATATTGCTATTAATCCTATGATAACGACTAAAGATGTCAGAGACCAGTTGTGGCATTGCCGGGATTTTGAATTATCCCATTTGTGGCAACGGTCCATTTTTTTAACGACGTTGCTAGTGTTGTGCCTGACAGCCTATGGAATCGTTGTTATGAAACTGGTAGAAACTGTCGCTGGCTCTTCAGTTAAAGACAATGCGTTTGTTTTGAATAATATTGCCATGACAATCTGCTTGATAGGATTTGTGTTTTCCTGTTTGTGGGTTATGATGAGCAAGGCGTCCAAAGCATGGTATGAAATGTACGAGAAGGCAATCGGAGCTTTTGAGTCAAATTCTAACTATGTGGATGATTTGCTTTTGAAGAGTGGAGAAAATGAAACAGCTATCGGTGGATTCGGATATGTAAATCTCAAAAATTTCAGCACACAAAGTGATGCTGATAGTATTAAAAGTGGACTCTTTAATCGTAAAGGCGGAGCATATTCTCCGTCCAAGATTAATATCGCTATTGGGCAAATTGCATTAATCTTATGGGGAATATCATTATTTTTTCACTTTGTATTGGCAATGTATGGCTTTTCTTTTTCTGAAGATACGATAAGGATATGGACTCCGTGCATACTTGGTGGCATATTCATTATTCTTTTGGGTATTGTGATCTTACGACCTTATGGTTTGTGGGTCAAAAGTTCAACATTGAAGGATTATGAATATAAAAAAGAAGATAAGGAAAAGAAGATGAAAGACGGCGTGTAATTATTTTCATAGGACTTATTTTCTTTCATGTAAATAGTTGATAAAGTCGACTAATATAAGTAACTTTGCACTATGAAAGAAGAATACATTGATTATATCAGAGCTTTTAATAGGTTTTATACCAAAGTTCTGGGCATACTTAATAAATCCTATCTGGGAAGCGAGTTCGGACTTCCGGAAATTCGTATTATCCAAGATGTGTATTTGCATCCTGATCGAAACGCAAAGGATATATCCGTGGAGCTTAATATGGATAAAGGGTTATTATCCCGTATATTGAAAAAGCTTGAAATGAAAGGGTACATCTTTCGTGAGAAAGCAGTAAAAGACAGTCGTGTAGAATGGATAAGGCTTACGGGCAATGGAGAAGAGGTATATCATGCCTTAGATATAGCGGCAGACCAGTCTGTCAAAGATATATTTGCAGGATTGAAAGATGAACAACTACAAGAGGTCGTAAAAAGTATGAAAACGATTCTTTCCATTATGACGCATAACTATTGAATATCGTTATTATGACAAATATTATAGGTTATATGGGGCTATTGCTCAACCTGTCATCTATGGCAATGAAAGAAGTCCTGTATTTAAGGATTTTGTCTCTATGTGCAAATATTATATATATCATTTATGGATTGCTTTTACAGGCAACACCATTTATCATAGGATGTACAATAGCGGTAGGAATACACGTCTATCACATCAATAAGATATTCAAATCAAAAAGGAAATCTTCCAAACTAAATATCCTAATGAAATGATAGAAATCGGAACATATTCAGCATGCGATAAAGATGAAATTATCGCTCTTGTCCTGCATTGCCAGAATGACGGGACACGTCCATTGGTTAGCGTTGAAGATCAGCCGGAACTGCTTCGTATCGAAGAAGAATATATCAATACCGGAGGAAACTTCTGGGTGGCGAAGGAGAACGGGAGGGTAACCGGAACTATTGGCCTGATGAACAAGGGAAACGGATTGTGCATACTGAAAAAATTCTTTGTGTATGAACCTTACAGAGGGAAGCCACATAATCTCGGGCGACTGCTATATACTGCCTTTTTAGACTTTGCAAAAGCACATGCTTTTTCAAAAATCATCCTCGATACACCTAAGAATACGGATCGGGCACATCTGTTTTATGAGAAATCGGGCTTCATGAGAATAGAAAAAGAGGAACTTCCGTTCGAGTACGATTATCCGTATGATGATTCCCATTTTTTCTTTTTGGATATATAGTATGAAAACCTCTGTCGTTATTCCACCGGGGACTGTATATTCTGATACCATAAATTTTAAGATTGGAATCTGAGGTTGATTTTATGACTAAGGAAAAGTAATTCCAGTTTTTATGCATAAAAACTGGAATTAATACTATCTTTGTGGAAAAGAAGATTGAAATGGGCGCATGGACTGTAAGTAGAGAAGTAAGAAATAGAGTTGGGAACTTTGATTCCGATTGGATTTTTACGTTACGGGATCTGGGCCTTTTGCCCTGCTTCGCAGAAAGTGCAATCAAAGCCCTGAATAAGATGGTGCAGGAGGGGGAGATAAAGAAGTTTTCTAAAGGAAAGTTCTATAAGCCGAAGAAGTCCGTATTCGGAGAATTAGAACCTAGCCGTGAGGAGATATTGAAGGATCTGTTGGTAAGGGATGGGAAGAGAATCGGATATATGACCGGTTATGCCCTCTTTAATCAATATGCTCTGACATCACAGGTACCTAATGTACTTCAGATAGCGATGAATAAGCGAAAGATGAAAATACAAAGGGGGAGTTACTGTGTGCAGTTTGTACACCAGGTCAATGAAATAACCGAGGAGACCATTCCACTCCTTCAACTTCTTGATGTTATCCGTATGATAAAGGATATACCGGATGCAAATGTGAACAGTTCGTGCAAACGGATTTTGTACCTGTTGAAAGACTTATCCGACAGTGAAAGGGACCGACTGATAGGACTGGCAATGAATTATAATCCGGCAGCTCGGGCACTGGCCGGTGCAATGATTGAAAATCTATGGGGAGCGGACCAAACGAAACTGTTATATGACAGCCTGAATCCTGTTACTTCCTACCGAATGGGAATTGATGAAGCGGTGCTACCTGCTATAAAAAGATGGAGGATACTGTAAAGTGAATGATGATACAGATCTATAACGGCAGCCAGATAAAAAAGGGAGTTAAGCAGTACTCTTTTTAAGTTTTCGCATGAGAAATTAAATGATGATTCAATAAAAGATGTATCTTTACCACTGAATTTCTATTCAGTTTTGACTTGTTCATAAATGAATTTGAGATTTAGTGGTGGCATCTGGTGGGGACACCGGATGCCTTTACACTGAAAAAGATACTCTTCTCACAAATAAATAATTTACCACTAAATCCAAATGTTATGACAGAAAAAGAAGAAGAAAAAACAGAAGAATTGTGCTATTACAGGCTTAACCTGATGAGCCTGCTTAAAAGCAGTTACCCGGAATACTTAGATGATGAAGATTTTATTTCCAGCCGGGCACAGGAAGCAGCAAGAGTGTTTGAAGATGCTGTTCGTAACGGAAGTAATTATCTGGATGCGTCAGCAGAAGCCAACCGGACCCTTTACAGAGGATTGGGCTTTTCAAAATTCGATACGGTATTCACCGTATTAACCGAGGAATTTACGAAAGAACTCAAAGAAGAGGAGTTTCGCCCGTTTGCATTAAAAATGATGCCAGTCTGTGAAGATGTGTTCGCCAAGTATGAACTTCGTGAGGACTTTGAAGACAGTCCTGAGTATGATGCATTGTACACGGAGATAACCGGTCGGATAGTCACTTACATCGAAAACAATGGCATTGATCTTTAAAAGTAAACTATTGTAAGAAAATAATTGTGCAGTAATTAGGACTAAAAGCCACGATCATTGGATCGCGGCTTTTTTTGTGATTAGATATGTCGGGGGCAGAAGCATAACGCAGAGTGGAGCAAACAATAGCAAAAAATATCGGTATGGCGTTGTGATACATTGGTTATAAGATGGATGGGTTACTTTAGCGGTGATTATTTATACCACTAAATCCAAAAAATGATGCGAACAAAAAAAATGATGGAATTCTCCGGCATTGTCCCTGGCAATTATTCTGTCAGTCCGGTATTGATACCGGACTTTCCCGAGTGTATGTCTTTACCCTGTTATTCACTAAATCCTACGGTAAATGGCCTTTAACAGAAAGGCGCATTTAAGAGATAACATTGAAGCAATTAGAACTGCATTCTTACTTGACAGGGAAAAACGTAAACCAACTCCTCAAGAAATGGATGTTCTTCGGAGATATGTCGGGTTCGGTGCTCTAAAGTGCATCTTGAATCCGGTGCAAACGGTTGAAGACGCTTTGTCCTGGACACCTTCGGACATGGAACTGTTCCAGGGGGTGGTGGAGCTGCACCAGGTAATCCGTAAGAATACAGAAAGCGAAAAAGAGTATAAGAAGTATATGAATGGAATAAAAAATTCTATTCTAACCGCTTTTTATACTCCTTCTGCAGTTGTGGAAACTATTGCTGATACATTGCGTGAAAACGGAGTCACGCCTGACCGGTTCCTCGACCCTTGTTCGGGAATGGGGGAGTTTATCTCTGCCTTTAAAGCTACCTCCGAAGGAAATGAAATGGAGGTTGTCGGATTTGAAAAAGATCTGATGACCGGAAAAATACTTCAGCATTTATATCCGAAAGAAAAGATTAATGTTGAAGCATTTGAAACGATCGATCCCTATTATAACGGGCGCTTTGATGTTGTAAGCAGTAATATTCCTTTCGGGGATGTCGCGGCTTTTGATCCGGAGTTCGTCAGCAGTAAGAATACCCTGAAACGGGAAACTGCCCGGAATATTCATAATTATTTTTTTGCCAAAGGACTGGATACGTTGCGAGAAGGCGGTATCCTGGCTTTCATTACTTCACAGGCGGTCATGAATACTCCGTCTAATGCGGGGGTACGCCGATACCTGATGGAAAATTCCAACCTCGTCTCAGCTATCCGGTTACCCAATAACCTGTTTACGGATCATGCAGGAACAAGCGTGGGCAGCGATCTTATCGTGTTGCAGAAGAACTCTCATAAGGAAGGGAAACTGACGGTACCGGAAGAATTGTTCTTAAATGCCGTTCGGCAAAATGGAAACATTCCAACTAACGAATACATGAAGCAAACGGCAAGTGTTATCTGTACGGAATCGAAAGCCGATAAGGATCAGTACGGTAAACCGGGAATGGTCTATCTACATAGTGGAGGCATAGAAGGAATTGTCGGTGATTTGAAAAGGATGCTGAAAGCTGACCTTCACGTAAATCTGGATAAGCAACTTTATGACTCCTTCAGAACAAACAAGCGTCCGGAAATGACTCATAAGGTGGTCCAGGAAGTTGTCTCGCATAACGAAGAACGGAAAGTTGAAACCGAAGCAAATGTTCTTTCACCCGAAAGCGTGCAGGAGGAAGTATTGCAAAAAGCACTCGAAAAGTTGAATGACACCTCGGATACGCCAAAGGTATCTCAGCAGTCCATAAAGGCTGCGCCAGAGGAAGAGAGTATTCTCGAAAAGCCGGTAAACGCACCTGTTAAGGCGGGTATGTTATTTCCGGAGAAAGAGGAAGGAAATGCCGTGACGGATAACGTCGGGGCAGAACAGAACCAGCCTGTCGAAAACAAGATGAATGAGGTAAGAGCTTCTTTGTTTCCTGACGAACCTGTTCCTAATGAACCTGTCTTCAGCGAGTCGGCTTCCAATGAAACCGTTACCAATGAGCCAGTACAAGAAAGGATAGGAGGGCAAGAAGTGCCGACTCCCAATTCAGGCGCACCTGTTCTTTCTCTTTATGACCTGTTCGGTATGGACCAGGAAGAACGGTCACAAATAAAGTCGCAAAGGGGGAAAAAGTCCAAGAAAACAGAAAGAAAACCTGCAGAGAAAAACTTGTTCCTGCCATCTAATGGTCCGGCGGTTAACAAACCGGATGCTACCGGGGTAACGGAGGCAAAACCCGCCACTCCCGAACTGATCACCCTTCAAAAGGATGAAAGCGAAAGCACAGTGCAAACTGTGTCATCTCAGGATAGTCCGTCAGGTACCGTTCATCCTGATAATAATTTAGAAGTTCATGATACGGTAAATCCTGTAACCCGTGATACCAATGAACCGGTAGCTCCTCCCCAACATGATACTGAAGGTGATATGCAAAGAAGCGGAGTGGAGCAGGATCTTTTCTCCCAATCATCCGAAAAAGGAACCGGACATGTTCTTACGGATGAAAGACCCCGTACCGGTAAGCCGAGAGAAAGAAAAGTGAATAGCGGCAAGGATATATTTAAAGAATCGGATATCAAGAAAGGACGTTCCCGCAAAAACGGACGGCCACTTACCGGAACTTATCAAAGCCACTATAAAGAGGGCGACTTAATTGCAGACGGAGATGAAATCGGATATTTGTCCGGGACGAGCGCATTCTCTGCCCAGTTCCATCCTTTGGACTTGTCTCCAGGACAACAGAGGAAGGCTTCGATGTATATCGAAATGAGAGACACCTATTGTCATTTGTATGATAATGAAGCCAGGGCACAAAAGCCTAATCCGGCTTTGAGGGAAATGCTTAACGTACTGTATGATAACTTCAGAAGTGAATACGGAGAGGTAAACAGTTCCGGCAATAACGGCCTTATCCGTATGGATCGCCACGGGGCGGAGATATTGGCGCTGGAACGCTTTGTCGAAGGCAATGCAGTTAAAGCCGACATTTTCGACCATCCGGTAGCGATCTGCGATTATGAACTGTCCCATACGGATGATGTAAATGAAGCGATGGCCGCCTCTTTGAACAGGCACGGTCATTTTGATATCGATTATATTTCTTCACTTACCGACCTGGGAAAAGAGGATATACTGAAAGAACTGGAAGGACGGATCTATTACAATCCTCTTATAAGGGACTATGAGATAACCGAGAAATTCCTTTCGGGTAATGTCGTTTCCAAAGCGGACATGGTGGAGGAATTGCTGCAGGCCGATCCGGATAATAAAGAAATAAGTGATGCACTGGACGCACTTCGTAAGGCCGTACCCGAACCGATACCTTTTTCGGATTTGGATTTTAATTTGGGAGAGCGCTGGATTCCGACAAATATTTATAGTGAATATGTATCCTGGCTATTTGATTCCCCAACCACTATCAACTATCTGTCGAGCGGTGATGAGTATGTGATAAAAACCGAATCAAGGCGGAATGCCCAAATCCGGCAACGTTTCGCGGTAAAGGCACATTCCGGCAGGGTCTTTGACGGTATAAACCTGTTGCGACATGCTTTGCATAATACATCGCCCAATATCATGAAAGAGGAGGGAATTGGAGATGACAAGGTAAAAGTAAAGGATATAGAGGCCATTCAACTGGCGAATAGTAAAATTGATGAAATAAGGGAGGGCTTTTGCGATTGGCTGCAAGCGCAGTCTCCTGAGTTCAAAGACCGGATGGCGGATATGTACAACCGGAAATTCAATAATACCTGTCGGCCCGTATACGACGGTTCGCATCTGAATTTTCCCGGCCTGGATCTGAAAGGGCTGGATATTCCCGGTTTGTATCCGAGCCAGAAGGATGCGGTATGGATGCAAATCGTGAACGGTGGGGGAATTATCGGTCATGAGGTAGGCGGCGGCAAAACACTCATCATGTGCTGTGCGGCATATGAGATGAAGCGCCTTAAACTGATCAACAAACCTATACTAACCGGACTGAAAGCGAATATTCATGATATCGCGGAGACATTTTGTATCGCCTATCCGCACGCACGGGTCCTTTATCCGGGAAAGGAGGATTTTACCCCGGATAAGCGTGTGAGGTTCTTAAATGAGATGAAAAATAACGAATGGGATGCTATCGTTTTAACGCATGAACAATTCGGGAAAATACCACAGTCCCTTGAAATACAAGAGGAAATGCTTAATCAGGAACTCGATGACATAGAGCGGAACCTTCAGGTTATAGATCAACAAGGAGGCGATGTTTCCAATGATATGAGAAGGGGAGTCGAAAAGCGTAAAGCAAACCTTGAAGCCAGGCTGAAGGAAGTTGTCCATGATATGGAGCTCCGCACGGATGATGTGGTTGATTTTCAGCGAATGGGAATTGATCATTTATTTGTTGACGAGAGTCACCGATTTAAAAACTTAACATTTACGACACGACATGAACGTGTTGCCGGACTAGGAAACCCACAGGGAAGCCAACGGGCACTTAACATGCTATTCGCCCTCAGGACCATTCAGGAACGTTCCGGTCGGGATCTGGGAGCCTCTTTCTATTCGGGTACGGTCATATCCAATTCACTGACGGAGTTGTACCTGCTCTTCAAGTATCTTATTCCGGGAAAACTGGAGGAGATGGGACTGGGTACGTTTGACGCGTGGGCAGCGGTTTTTGCAGAGAAGAGCATCGACTATGAGTATTCGGTAACTAATGAGATAAAACCTAAAGAGAGATTCAGGAGTTTTATCAAGATACCGGAACTGGCATTGATGCTTACAGCCTTTTCGGATTTCCGGACAGCAGAAGAAATCGGTATTGACCGTCCGGAGAAGAATGTGATCTTTCATGATATTCCTCCCACTCCCGACCAGGAGGAATTTACCAAGAAGCTGATGATCTTTGCCAAAGAAAGGGACGTCAGTGTCCTGGGCCTGGGAAAAGACTTCTTGACCGAGAAAGAAGAAAAAGCGATCATGCTACTTGCAACCGATTATGCAAGGAAGATGTCACTGGATATGAGAATACTCGACTTCGACCAGTTCGACGACCACCCGGACAATAAAGTCAATCATTGTGCGGCCAAAATCGCGGAATATTATCATAGATATGATGAACATAAGGGAACCCAATTCGTATTTTCCGACCTGGGTACTTATAAGCCGGGCGAATGGACCCCTTGCTCGGAACTAAAAACGATACTCCAAGATAAATATGATATTCCGGGCAATGAGATCCGGTTTATCCAGGAGGTAAAGACTACAGATCATCGGAAGGATATTTTTGATGCTATGAACGCAGGGGAAATCCGTGTTTTGATAGGCTCCACGGAAACACTCGGAACGGGAGTGAACGCACAAAACAGATGTGTGGCGATTCATCATCTGGATTGCCCTTGGCGACCTTCCGACCTGGATCAGCGGGACGGGAGGGGGGTGAGAACAGGTAACTGGGTCGCCAAACTCCATGCCGATAATAAAGTGGACGTACTCATTTATGCCGTACAACGCACACTGGACAGTTATAAATTTAATCTACTCCATCACAAACAGACTATTATCAGCCAGATCATGCGGAATACCTGTGGTAGCCGAAGAATCGACGAGGGGGGAATGGATGACGAGGGCGGCATGAATTATAATGAGTACGTAGCTATTCTTTCGGGCGATACGAGACTACTTGATAAAGCCAAACTGGAGAAAAAAGCCGTGGTGCTGGAAAGTGAGAAAAAGGTATTCAACCGCAGTGTCAATGAGGCGCAGGTAAAGCTTCGCGACTCCCTATCCAAAGTAGAGAGATATGAGGAAAGGATCGATGCCCTCAGAAATGACTGGAACAAGTTCACTTCTGTCGTGCAAATGAATGATGAAGGTTACCATAAGAATCCAGTCCAGTTAAACGGATTGGAAAGCAGCAATCCTAAGATCGTCGGTGAGAAACTGAATGAAATCGATAAAAAAGCCGAAACCGGCGGTGAGTACCAACAAATCGGGACGCTTTATGGATTTAACTTGATGGTAAAGACGGAGGCGTCCCGAAAGGATGGTTTCGATTATAAGCATAATCGTTTCTTTGTCGAGGGTAGCGGTGATACCTACTATACCTATAACAATGGTAATATGGCTACCGAACCGATTACCGCCGCACGTAATTTTATTAATGCCATTGAGAAAATACCGGGCCTGATCGATGGAGAGAATGAGAAGAAACTGGAAATAGAAAAAGATATCCCCTTGTTCCGTGGGATGGCCGGTGCTGTTTGGGGAAAGGCCGATAAACTGATGGAGATAAAGGATGAGCTCAAGAAATTGGATGCGGATCTTTTAGGGATAAAGCAGACAGAGGATAAACAAACGGAACATGTTCATGGGGATTTGCCGATAAATGCAGTTATCCCTTCTGTTTCGGCAGGTCAGGATAACGGAGAAGCGAAAGACAAGGCACTGGAATCCATTGACAAACTGCTTTCGCAGCCGAGAAACAGCGTTTCGGCAAAGTCTGTCGAAGAGGTTCGGGGATTTTCGATAAAAGGAGCTTTGGGCAGGAAATTTTAATAATAAATTCAAGAATGACAATAAGAATGATAACAAGAATGAGAAAGATAGGAATCATAAGCGTGGACGTACATCATTTTCCCAATTTCGCCCTGCTGAAAATCGCGGGATATTACTTGAATAAAGGAATTCCTGTGGAATGGGTTGATCCTTTAACTGGATTATACGATATGGTATATGCAAGTAAAGTATTCACATTTACCCCGGATTACAGTTACGAAAGCCTGAGGACAAACCGAATGGAAAAAGGGGGAACAGGATATGACATCGGGAGCCGGTTAGCTTGTGAGATAGAGTTATCATATGGAATGGATTATTCAATCTATCCACAATACCGATACAGCCTGCAATTTTTTTCAAGAGGGTGCATCCGTCATTGCCCGTTCTGCTTGGTGCATAAAAAAGAGGGAGACATCAGGCCGGTTCCACCGGTGGAACTAAATCCGCGCGGTGAATGGATCGAGGTGCTGGATAATAATTTTTTCGCTAACCCTGATTGGATGTCTGCGGTCGATTTTCTTCAAAAACAGGGTCAGCCGGTGAATCTTCATGGAGTGGATATCAGGATCATGAATGAGGAACAGGCATTTTGCCTTAGCCGGCTGAAACTAAAGAAAAAGATTCATATCGCCTGGGATTTACCGGAAATAGACCTGAGAGAGAAGCTGAAAGAGGTCACTAGATATATCAAAGCCTATAAGATATGCTGTTACGTGCTGGTGGGGTTCAATTCAACGATGGAGCAGGATTTATATAGGTTAAGGGTATTGAAGGAATTAGGTATTACACCGTTCGTCCAACCCTACCGTGATTTTGATAACAAACGTACACCCGCGCAATATGAAAAAGACCTGGCGCATTGGGTGAATAAAATGTGCCTATTCAAGTCTTGTGATTTTAAGGACTTTTCTCCACGCAAGGGGTTCAGGTGTGGGGCGTACTTGGAAAAAAAAGAAAACCAGTAGCACCCCTCTATTTTGTGACAGCAGATTTTGTTGATGAATAACAATATAATAAAGAAGTATGGAAGAGAATATAAGTATAGAAAAAAGCCAGAAGAACCAGCCGCAGGAGAATGAAGGAAAAGTGAAACGTCCGTCGTTACTCAAAAGAGTGAGACGTTTTTTAGGCGGTATCCTGAGTGATTTGGCGAGTATCTTCAAAGGAACCGGGAAAACGCCGGATAATCCTCCCGAGAGGCAGGCTAAGGCACAAAAGCGAAAGCATCTGGGATTATTCGGACTTGTCGGGAAAATCATCAAGACGATGATTAAAATCGCGGGCCGTATGTTAAAACCACTTGTAGAGGGTTATGGCGACGTAAATGCCGGAGAACAGAAAATGATGGAACGCCAGGAGAAAATAGTGGATGGAAAGCAGTTTAAGAAAGGCGAACCGGGGCCTATCTGTCCTTCTATAGCTAAGGGACGGCTTCTTCAGGAAAAACAAGCCTATAAAAATCGGATGGAGGGTAAGGGGAATTTTGTCGATTGCCCCGGAGATAGCAGGAAACCCGTATTAAAGCAACAGGAGGATGTACGTACCGTTAATAGAAGAAAAATTTAGGGATAATGAGTTTAGCGCAGATGGACTGCTAACTTGCGGCTTATGGAAAGATCAGTAATGATGAGAAATCAATTTGTAATTGATAAGCGATCCATAAAAAATGCGCCACGGTTCCGATTGGGAACGTGGCGCTATTGTATTGAAGGAGCGGTCACTCTTTTTGCTCATGCCCGGAGGGCTTATGAACGGGAGCGGAATCTTCTTCGAAGGATTTGCGGATGAACTCGTGTACATCGGATGATTTGTAGTAGACTTTGCCCGATATTTTGTGAAAAGGTAATTTACCGCTCGAACGGTAATACTGAAGTGAACGTATGCTGATCTTTAGCAAAAGACAAACGTCCTGGTTGTCCATCAGGACTTCCCCGTCCAGGCAATTCTTTAACTTTTCTTTCCTTTCCAATCTGGAATTAAGCTGGTCGAAGCGATCCATGATCCGTTCCATCCAAGCTATGAATTCTTCTCGTGTCAAACTGTATATCATATTCTTTCGTGTGTGTTTTTTATTGATGATTGATTATAAAATAGGCGTTGTTGGAGGGATCACGGACAATGATTTCCTTTTCACGCATGAATTTGATGTAACTCTTTGCGGTTCGCTCCTTCACGTCCATTACCGACTGGATCTGTTCGCAAAGGTCGATATAGGTTATGAATTGCTGGTGGGTGAAGATCTCACTAGCGACGTTCAGCAGCTCTTTTTCTTTGCGCTTCTCCTTTTCTTCACGGGGCTTTTCACCGTGGTAAACGTGCATGGCACGTTCCTTGTCCCAGGCGAATTGCATAAGCGGTACATCGAGCGGGCTGCCGTCACGGACCTTGAGTGCCTTGACAACAGAGATGACCGGGTCGGCGGTATCTTTCTCGATGCTAAGAATGGCGGCGGCTTTGCGCTGAAGTTCGGAACCTAGATGCCCACGCAATTTCAAACCATTCGGAATGAAATGCAGTACGGTAATAATGCAGGTCTTGTAAATACCAGCCAGCCGGTATAGCTCGTCTATCACGGCGATGCTCTCGGCCTCGTCATTGGCACTCTTGACAAGGTCGGCAATACCGTCGATAACTACTACCTGGATACCACCGTATTGGAAATGAAACTCATCCATGCTTTGGACGATGGCCTGTAGACGTTCTTTACGAGACATCCCTGTCAGACAGAATGCACGCAGCTCGTCCGGCTTTTCTTTCAATCCGGCCCTTTTGAGGAGCTTGGAAACGTTCTTGAAAAGTTGTACCTCGGACTGTTCGGTATCGTAAAGGAGGACAACCTTGTTCTCCGTATTCTCCGCTACGTCAACCCCTAACGTATCGATCGAAGCATTTTCGGGACGTATCGAACCGGCAATGAGGGCGGCTACATAGTTGCTCTTCCCGGTTCCTTCCCCCCCGGTGATACAAAGCAAATTACCTTCTGTTCCGAGTGGAACTTCTCCGGCAGATACAATCATCCTGGCGATAGGCGGGGGATTACGGAAATCTATTTCACATGATTTGAGTGCTGACATAGTTGAATTATATAAGATATCAAGATGTTTTAAGAACAGTTGCAGCAGGTCGGAACGGGAATGACCCAGTGAGAAATAATCGGTGGTATCTTTCTGTTCTTTAGTACCGGGAAGTGGCAGGATGATGCGCCCAACCCCGTACCTTGACAGGCGCGTCTCCTGGGCGGCGGAACTTTCCATTCCTGTTTTGTCCACATCGTAAAGCAACATGATGTGTTTGAACCTGAAAGAAAGACGGTGAATGATGTTGTCATCAATATTGCACGATTCTGAGTTGAAACAGATAGCCGAGAAGCCATGCGCGGCAAGAGTGAGCACGTCCTTTTCCCCGGCAGCGATGAATAACAGGTCACCCCTGACAGGGAGTTGTTCAAGCCCGAAGACGTAATTCTCGTTCATTTCACCACTGTGACCATACAGGAAACGTAATTTGGAGAACGGACGATACACTTTTATACATGTCTTGTGCTGATAACCGAACATGGGTTCAGCCGCCGATGAATGCAAACAGAAAGGCTGACCGTCTTTGTTCTCGCTCTTGTATTCCTTTAGCGAAATGACAGCGTATTGCCGTAAAATGCGCGAATCAATGCCCGATGCCGCCCAATAGCGCAATTCGGGATCTGTCATGGTCTGCGGGGTGAAGTTGTAGGGGTGGGGTTTGAGTGATTTCTTCTCCTGGATAGATTCAGGCGGACCCTTGGGTACCAAAAGCCAGGTACTCCCGGTATCGGATGGCTTTTCAGAAGCGGTGCCCGAACCGATATTCAGGTTCATTTCACGATCGATGGTCTGGAGCACGGTAACGAAATCCGAGGCGTTGTTACTGTCCAGTCCTTTCAGGCTGGCTACAAGAAAGAAGCAGTCACCACTATAAGCGGTATTGCCAAAGTCTTTCATGTAATACGTTCCCGTCTTCCGATTGAAGTAAACATTACAGGAGGCCTTGCTGTCCCGGTATAACGGATTGAGAAAGTTCCTTCCGATACGCAACTCCCCGGATATGTAATGACGAAATACGTCCAATCCATTATTAGTCCTTTTTAATATTTCTTCCTTTTCCAGCATGGTTCATTCGGCTGTTGGTTACTAAATCCTTGAAGTACTCGCTATTGGACTTGATCTGTTTTTGTTCCAACATGCGGCGGATTTCGCCTACTTTGTAATAGTGCTTACCGCGAATGGTGGAGTAGTTGATTTCCCCCGAAGCCCTGAGTCGTTGAAGCGTGCGCAAACTGACGTGCAGGTAAAGGCTGACATCGTTGTTATCCACCCACATTTCATTTTCTTTTTCTTCATTTTCTTCCCGGCTGAGAATGTAATCCGAAATCAAACAGATCCGTCCGGTAAGCTCTTGCCAAGCCTTGCTCTCAATAGTTATTACTTCCATTTTTTTTGCAGTATTAAAACGATTAATAGTTACTATATTTTAATTCCGGAGGCAAAGATGGGGTATTGGATTTTATTTATTTTACACGGTCCATACAATGTACAGAAGATTTTTTTTTGAAACAGGGGAAATAGCAACGATAGTTTATATTGCTTATAATTAGCTGTTTACAAAAACCGGATAATGCGTGAAATGTAGGATGAACCGGTAAAGGGCCTGTCGTTTTGAGGTAAAAGCGGATCTATGTCATGTATAGCCAACGTATAAAGAAGATAGGTATTACCCGCTAAACGAAATACGGTACAATAAATGGATTCTATCCTGATGGGAAACTTCAGGATTGTATCCGGCAATAAATGGTTTCGAGCACGCCTGAAGGGTGAGCTGTCGAGGTAGAAAGTTTCCATTCGGAGTAGGGGACGTTATCAAATAACCTGGGAGAACTACTCTCATTGCCTTGCACGATGGGGAGCGTAATAAGGTGCATTTCATCGAGCAGTTTGTTGTTCAACAGGAAAGAAATAATTCCGGTTTCAATGCCGGAAATAATAACGAAGATATAACCGGAGGAGCTTTCGTGTTTTAAATCATGCAAAGTCCGTTCCGGATTTTCGGTAACGAATACGACCGGAGCTTCGGGCGTCACGTTCATGTCGGAAGAAGAGATGACATACGTTCGGATTCCGGTGAATGGCCAACCGGCATTCCGCTGGAAAATTTCGGCATAATCCTCTCCTGAGATAATGAGCGGTCCCGTTCCTTGAAGCAGGTGGGATTTCAAGTTAAAATTTTGGATATAAGTAATATTGCCCGGAGAAGGAAGTACCGGATATCCATCGAGACTAGTGAAAGTAAGAAGTCGGATTGTTTTCATGATTGTAGTAATTTAAAGTAAATACACCTTCCTTTAGAAATCGTTAATTAGTCTTCTTCTCTTTGCATATATTCTTTTAACCGGCGGACGAGACTGTCAAGAAAGGAGGTCGGACTGCCTTTCTTATTTTTTAGCGCAATGAAGGAGTGGTAAAAATCTCCGAAATCGACATTGAATATGGTAGAGAACAATCCTGCTAATTCTTTTATTTCCGTTCGGCCATTGTTGATACAACCCACTACGTGGAGCGCGTAGATTAATTGTACCAATGCTGCGATACTTTCCGTCCATTGGTATTTAGTTCCAAGTAGCCGATTGATTTCTTCCTGTACATCATGGGTGATGCCATGACTCTTCATCCGATTACAGAGGAAGGTGAAAAGCCTCTCGTTGGCAAAGAGGCAGGCGACCTTGTAATCGTAAAAAGTGGAGAAACTGACGTCGTAATCGAAGAAGAACGATTCGGTATAGATATTCACATCGGATTGTCCACGGACGAAATAGTAGGTGTCGCAATGCGTCGCTCCGGAACGATGGTATTGGTAGAAAATGGCATCTTTGTCGAATGCCTCCTTTAGGGGGTGAAGTTGGCTAAGGTAATAATCTCTGCGGATATCTTCACTGAATGAAGGTGCGTTGGTCTCGATCCAATAGATTTTGCTGAAGTAAATCAACCAACTCAGCATGGCAGGTTTCTTATACTTGAAAAAATCAATTTCTTCCATTTCATTTTCAAAGGTATAAGTGGAGATAAATTGTTTAAGTCGGAAAAGTTCCTCCTTAAGAAAGGTAATCATCGTTCGTGAATCATGAACAAGTTCGTTCCGGTTTAGGTCAAATTCTGAAATTTGCTTAGTGATGCGTTGCATAGCAGAAGAATAGTATGCAGTTAGTTTGTTATCCATTAAAATTGAATTTATGTTAACAAAAAGATTTTTGTTCAGATATAGTGAGACTTGTTATTTCTCGTTTTGTACGAATGCGCAAATCTAAATTTAATACTAATTTTTCAAAGAATACACTATGCGTTATACCATGTCAGGGGATGATATCAGTCGGCTATCTGCAGTATACTGCAGATAGAGATAAAATGATTTTCATTTTATCTCTATCGTATGGATGGATTTTTAAATGGGTAAATTGCTATATCAGAACTGGATGGTCTAATAAATATGTTGAGTAACATATCTTTAGCATGTGTTAAAATGTAAGTAGTGATTCGAAGTATATCTTGTGTTTTACCTGATTTTGTTATTCGACAAACCATAAAAAACAGACTATAGCTTCAACAGGCTATAATCTGTCAATCATGTCCGAATGTGGAGAACGTAAAGTAAAATTTATACTACGGAGAGTAAAGCCGTTCCGTAGGAGAATCTGCCGCTCTCCGGTACCAATAGTAATATTCTGTCCCCTTTCTTTAATTTGCCGGTGGCTGTCAGGCCATTCAAGCCGGCAAATATGGCCGCTGACCCGATGTTGCCCACTGAAGTGAGGTTGGTGAACCATTTGGCAGAAGGCAAATTCACTTTGCGCCGGGTAAGCTCTTTGTCCAATTCTCCATAGAAAAACATGGATGATACGTGAGGTATCACATAATCTATCGTGGAAGGTGCAACGTCGTACTTAGAAAGGCACTCCTCGATGTGGTCCACCCAATATCTGATGATATGCTGTTTCAGAACCCTGATATTCTGCTTGCCCACCATTACGGCCCGGTCCTTCAGCTCTTCAGGAGTGTATTCTTTCCAACCCTTCAGACGTCCGTCCTCCTGTACCTCGGAAGCCATGAACATACAGGGAGGCAATTCATTGGCGAAAGATTTGAGTTCGATCCATTCGATCCTGAAATTAATTCCGTCCGAAGGCCGGTCCTCTACAAGGACGGCGCTGGCTCCATCAGAAAGCATAAAACGCATAAAATCCTTCTCAAAGGCCATATACGGGTCTTCGTTCATATTGTTAACTCGTTCGTAGTCGGGATCGTAATTCCTGGACAATAAGGCGGGAGAGGTTAGTTCGGAAGTACTGCAAACGGCCTTGTGGGCTTCGCCGGAAGATATGGCATAGTAGCAGGTCTTGAGCGCTTGGAGGGATGTGAGGCAGACCCCGGAGAAGGAATGGATTTCCCTCGTTGCACAGGTTAAACAGTAAAGAGAACAGGGCAACTCCCATGATGAGCTGGGTCAAGATAAAGATCGCCTCGTAGGCGTAATTCTTGCCTAGTAATTCTTTGAACAGCCAATTGATGAGCGAAAGGTTATAGATGCCCAAAAGAAAATACAACAATGACAATGTGAGGTAAATATAGGGCATGAACCAATAGTCCACCAGTCCCAATATTCCCGGTAACCCCAGTATCAGCGCCGATGAGAACAGGATGATGATAATTTTTTTGTTCTCAAACAATCCTATCCTCTTATTCAAGAAGTACATGGCCACTCCTGTAACCAAAGCTATGAGCGGGAAAAGGAGGTACAGAATAAAGAAATGCCAAGAGTATGTATCCATATTAAAGTTGTTTATTGAATTTTGATTCTATAATTGAACGTTTCCGGAGAACGGCTACTTAGCCTAGTCATAAGTGTACATCGGAAATCTTCCAGATTGATATTTTCCGTAGTATGAGAAGCTATGCTTATATACACGTCGATTGTCCTAACCAATCCCCCGTGCGGACTACCGGAAATCGCAATGCCACGTTTGACTTGTACCTCAGATACAAGTCCTGAATATTCGCTCCTGCAAAAGTCTTTGATATCCTCTGTTGTAATAATGCGGTTCCTGGAAATTAACGTGTTCTTGAACTGGTCAATTCTTTTTAAAGCGGACATGGGGTGCTTGCCTCCTTTTGTCGCTGATAACAGAAATACATTATGAGAATCAATTTCCGTTCCAAGGGTAGGAGTCACCGGAGTACCAGAGTCGATGCCGTTGCCAAGCTCTCCGTACGTGGACCAGTATTTTGACGTAATGGTCTCTTTCTTTTCCCGGCAATCCATAATCAGGTAATGGAGAATATCCCGGTTCTCTTTCATGGCGGAGATGGTGAGCTTCATCCGATTGAGCAATTGAAGCATTTCTTCTGCCATACCAGTTATTTTATCTTTCAAAAGGGAAGAGAAAATAGCGGTCTCTTCATCCAGCAAATCGACCAGACGGATAAGATACTCCCTGGCATCACGCGAATCAAATCGTTCGCATCCGCCACTTCTGACCGAATAAGTCCCTTCTTCCAGATCATATACACCTTTGTCGGAAAATTCCAGGTAACGGCGGTTATGCGAGTCGTAAACTGACTGGACGGAGAGAAAATGTTCATTTTCTTTCGTTGGTAAAGGGACAATGTTGACATATTCGTTCAGTTCCGTATTTGCAGTGCGTAATGTCTTTTGTGTAACAGGAACCGCATTGATGCAGACGGTTAAATCTTCCATGATTTCCGGAAGGAATTTAGGAGGAAACTGAATATGGAACCATAGCCTGCCTCTGTCGAACTCTTGCTGAAGGGCGGGTGAGGAATTTACCCATTCGGAGAGTTCGGGCGGGTAGTTCACTGGGGAGAAACGAACCTCATTCACAATGGTGATGAAGTTCGATTTGTATCGTTCGTAAATATCCCTGTCAATCATGCGGATCGTATTGTATTGTTCCAGGATTGACCAAAGTGAGTTGTCATTCTTTTCTTCCGCTGTTTTGATGCCGGAAAAAGTCGTGACAAGCTGTCCATCCAAGCTCCATGAGGTGAATTGCAACAAACGGGCATATTCCATCTTGCTATTCGTATTGGGGAAATCGATGTAGAACGAGAGATCCTGTAAAGAACGGACGTGCGGGTCCATATCCAATGCTATCCACGCACTGCCAGCCACGTCCGGAGTAAAAGAACTTTCAACCGGATGTTTCTCCAAACGCATGTCAATCAAGTAACACGAGCCGTTGCAAATGATGTGGCTGACTCTCCCTTTCTTCAAAGGAATGTCGCAGATTGGTACGAAAGAAAGGTTCCTCACTTTCTGTTTCTTATTGAAGAGAAAATCATCATAATAAACAGAGCATTCCGTTGTCAGGGTATATTCTGACTCTAACGGTTGAGCGCAGAGGATGGCATGTGCCGGCAACGCAGTTGTCCTGGCAGAGGGAATAAGTACCTCTGCCAGTTTCTCCAAGAGCCTGACCTCTATGTTCTTTATGTCATCGGAAATTGTATATACCTCGGATGACAAGGCTTCGATCATTAACTTTACCAGAGGATCGATATTTTCTGATTTCTCCAATCCCCAAAACTTCATCGCCGTCCGGATCATGCGATCCTTTATGCTGTCCTTGTTATAATTTTGCTCGCCCATACCTATATGTTATTCGGAAGAAATCGGTCCCAGGTACAGTTTATAGTAAAAACAGCACTTTTCGCCGGTGGACTTCATTGTTGCATTGATGTAAATATTCACTTTTTTCTTTATAGCAGGTGTGTTGAAAACTCCATCAGCCCTTGTCACTTCGATGATCCTGCAGGTAACGTTGAGATTTTCCAGTCTTGGCTCATATTTAGTTACCATTTGGGTTACAAGCTTCGTACAGCGATTTTCCCACCTGTTCCTTGATGTTATTATTTCAAAGTCCAGATCCCATATCTCGCACCCCCAGCCGTTGTCAAACTTGTGCTCACCGGGGCAAGTCGTCAATAACAGTTCCAGAAGGGAGTCTATTGACTGTTGTTCGGAGCAGGTATCCAGCGGTTCCGGTTCCCCATTGGGAATGGATGCCAGTTGCAGTGGTATTGAATAAAACCTATCCATCCTTTTTTTCTGTATTACTGCTGTTATTCATGGTCTTATAACTCCTCGTTCCCGATCATTATACTACCAGGAGAAATGAAGATTTTCGTGCTGTCCGCCTTCCCTGTTTTTGTCTTTTTTCGATGGAGGGACACACATTTCGCTCCTTTGAAATATACAGAGAACAATGCTCCGGAAGAACTGCTGTCTTTGTAAGAGTAAAAATGGATTTCACCCTCTTTTTCCTGTGAGGGACTTACTGACCATTCAGTCAGAAACTTGTCCGGCTCCGATTCCATCGCTATCATCATAATGCGTTGCCGGGGATCGCCAGCCGGACAGTTCTTTCCATCTATATCCTGAGAAAAATAGGTATAGAACTCAGACAATATGTAACTGTGGCCGCTGATCTCCATTTCACCGATAATCCTTACACTGCTTTCTGTGGCGGGCTTCCCGCCTAAAAAGACACTCCAGAATCCCATATCAAATCATTGATAATTGGTTATTTCTTCTCCATAAACACTCACTATCCTGGCATGGATATGTATGGTGAGTTGCATTTCATCGGCCCTTTCGGACTTATAGTGCAGGGCCAGTCCCGTACAACGTGCCTTGTTGAAAGACAGGTATTCGTGGGGAAGAGTATGTTTATTCTTACGGACGTAAATCATGCCGCCCAGAAACTCCCGTGCATTGAACGCCCACCTGACCAGTTGCCCAGTGGGAAACGAGTTCATTACGACCTTGACAATCCCGGTCTTTGGTAGTGCGGCAATCTCCCCGGAGGGGGATATCTCTTTCCGTATTTCATAATCAAATGATTGAATATCATGGTCCATATTCCCGGGAGTAATTTCTTTCCCGCTATCCATGTAACCGACCAGAGATAAGTTTAAGAATTCCGTTTCCATCCTGTTTTATTTTTTGTTTTTGGGGTATTTCCACACTAAGTTGTTCTGTTTGTCTATGCTGACCTTTACGATAGAACCTTTCCCTATTTTCCCTGAAATAATCAGGCGAGAGATTGGTCGGCGCAGTAGGTTGCGGATCGTTCCCGCGATTTGCCTGGCTCCATATTTGGTATTGAAATCCTTTGTGGCCATAAACAATCGTGCGGCATCTGTCAATTCAAGAGTGATTTGTTGCTTTTCCAGAAGCAAGTCCAACTCATTGAGGCGGATATTGAATATTTGCAGCAACATATTGTCATCGATAGGAGAGAAAGGTACAATTTCCGATAATCGTGCGAGAAACTCCGGACGGAAATAACGTCCCATTACTTCCATTAGCTGTGCTGTGTCCGGTTGCTTCCCTTCGCTTTTCTGTGATGCGATCCATTCGCTTCCCACATTCGATGTGAACAAAATAACGGCATTGGAGAAGTCTCCTTCATTGCCGAGCCGGTCATGAAGTTTCCCTTCATCCATTATCTGAAGAAATGTATCGTATACCGAAGGGTGCGCCTTCTCTATCTCATCGAACAGGACAACGGCATAAGGACGTCGGCGAATCTTGTTCACCAACAGGCCGCCTTCTTCATAACCCACATATCCCGGAGGGGCTCCGTAAAGGAGTGCCGCAGAATGCGCTTCCTTGAACTCAGACATGTCGAAACGTATCATTGCCTTCTCATCATTGAATAATACTTCCGCCAGTGCTTTGGCCAGTTCGGTCTTGCCGGTACCTGTCGGTCCCAGCATAAAGAACGAGCCGATGGGCTGTCCCGGCTTGTTCATGCCACTACGGGATTCGAATATCGCATCGGCGAGCACTTTCAGGGCATAGTCTTGCCCGACGACACGATGGCGGAGCAAATCTTCCATATTCATTAATTTCTCCTTTTCACCAGCCTGGATCTTACCAACGGGAATCCCGGTCTTTGCCGCAATGACGGCGGCGACTTCCTGCTCGGTGATGCTTGGAATTTTTTTCCGGACGAATTCGGCTATCTGAGACAATTCCTGCTCTATATGTGCGGAGAACTTATCCGAATGGTTCTTGTCAATCTGTTCGTCACCTCCGGTGAGTATTCCCAGTAATATGGGACTTAAACGATTGTGAATGGTGAAATATAAAGAGTTCAATTCTTGTAATTGTTGTTCGGTTTGGTCTGTTGTTATTTCCTTTATCCTTTCCAGTTGTGATTTCAGTTCACAAACTGTCTTCCCAGCAGTCTCGTTAATCATCTTGACAGAGGACATTGTCCTGTCAAGCAAATCAATGGCGGCATCGGGCAGTTTCCGGTCCTTGATATACCGCTTTGACAGGCGGACACAACAGGCCAAAGCCTCTTTTGTCGCCATGATATGATGATGTGAGGCGTAGCGGGAATGTATCTCGTCCATTATTATTATGGCTGAGTCCATATCGGGTTCCGCAACACTGATTTCCTCAAAACGACGGCTGAAAGCCTGGTCCTTTTCGATAGATTTGCGGTATTCGTCAATAGTGGTCGCTCCGATGACAGTCAGGTCCCCGGCCAACTCCTGCTTGAGGATGTTTCCGCCACCCGAATTGCCGGATCGTGAGTCAAGCAGCAGATGTATGTCGTCAATAAACAGTATTGCCCTGTCCAAGGCCCGAAGTTCCTTGATTAGATTCTTCAGTCGATCCTCGACCTCTCCTTTATAAGTCGCCCCTGCAAACAATGCACCCATATCCAATTCCAAAATGATCGCATCGGCAAGGTAAGAGGGGGTATTACCGGAAATAATGTCACATGCCAAGCCGTCGACAAGGGCTGTCTTGCCGACACCGGCCTCGCCGGTTATAATCACATTGGGACGACTGTGCCTTCCCAATATCTCAATCATGGTACGGAGTTCTTTTTCCCTGCGGACAATAGGAAATATCTTTTTTTCTTTTGCCAAAAGGGTCTTGTCAATACAATATTTAAGTAACATGCTATTGAGTGACGATTGATCAGAATCCGCCGCCAAGCAACCTATACTCTTTTTTATATCACTTTCCTGAAGAATGGAGCCAAGAATATCACTTTCCCGGATGGGAAATGTCTTTAACTGCTCTGCGGTGAATCCGACCTCTGGTACGGATAATGCACAAAGAAGACAGATCGGATCTATGCTGAGATAGCCAAGCTTGGCCTTTATCCTGTCTGCCTGGTCAAATACGTCCTGTATTTTTTCATCTCCGTTGATCTCTGAATTTTTCCCTTTAGGATAGTCCTCTATCCTGACCGTTGCCCATTCATCCAGGTCATCCAGGTCGACATTCAAGCTTTTAACAAAACTTCTGATACCTACCTGGCTATTGAGGAGCGCCTTCAGTAAATGTCCGGAAGAGAAGGCTGCATTCTTATATTCCGTCGCCAACGAACGGGCAATGCGGATGGCAATTAAAACCGAGTCATTCAAATCTTGTATTTCCATAAATATATGTAATTAGAATTAGTACATACAGTATGATATTAAGGTTTAATTTTAAATTTCATACCAAATATTATGTTTGCAAATATATGATATTGTTGCTTGCAATTGGCATTAATTTGCTATTATTTGCAATAAACCGTCATTTTGTTCAAAAAAACAGGTATTATTTTTGTGAAATTAAATAATGTTGCTACATTTACGCCCAGCAAATAATCGTTTTTAATTTGTTTAATCATACTAAATGGTATGATATTTATTATAAACTTAAATAAATTATCAGTATGGCATTTGACGCTAAAATTACAATTAAGGGCACAAAGTATGATGCCTTGAAAGCTGGTTACAGCATGAAACGCGACGTGGATTCCAAAGGATGTCCGTCATCGCATGTGTATGGTGTGAGAATCTGGGGTACAGTAGAATCTACAGAGGATACAAACATCATTGAGACGATGTTCACTGAGCACTCGCCTTTTTCAGGTAATATCACCTACAAGAAAGGCACGGAGGATGCAAAAATGAAAGAATTCAAGTTTGAGAATGCTTATGTGATCGAATTTACGGAAAATTTCGAAAGGAAAAATGAGACTCCGATGACAATCGATTTTGTGATTTCCGCACAAAAGGTGGACTGTAACGGTGCCTCCCACGAAGAAGAATGGCCGGAAAAATAGTATCCTCACATTAGGACATATCCAATGGACAAAAAAGTTTTTGGAATGATCCGGCCTACGGTTATAAAGGGAAGGACCTACGGGTTCTTCCTTTTATCCAATTGATTAAAAGGTTTCATTTAATTGAATTATATATGGCATTTAAAAATTATGAGATCGGCGGCAATGAAGTTGAAAAAGAAGGTTCGGAAGGGATTGCCGATATTCCACAGAACCGAACCTTGATCGTGCAACAACTAACAAAAGACACGCCCCCCAATCCGGAATTGGTCATGGGACTGGAAACGGTGGAAGATGTGTTCGCACATTTTGATCCGAAGGTAGACATCTCCTTTGAGAATGAGGAAGGTCAGCCGGTGAAGGAAGAATTCGGATTTGAAAATGTAGGCGATTTCTCGGTAAAGAAAATGACGGAGAGAAGCCCTTATTTAAGCGATCTGGATATTAATAAGGATTTCTACGCAGGTACTACCCGTCAGTTCCGGTCAAACAAAGTATTGGCACGTGCCGTCGGTCGTCCTGACAAAAAAGAAAATATCCTTCAGGTTCTGCAACTATTGGAAGCGGAGTTGGAGGCATCAATCAATGACGAAAATCAATAATTCAGATGAAAGAAGAATTAAATAAACCGGCAACGGTTGCCGGGCAGGAAGCTTACCTGAAGGAACAAAATTCTTTCAGCACTATGGAGGAAGCCCTTGAGGGACTGAACGAATTCGGTGGATTTACATTTTTAGAGTCCACTATCGAAGGGATTGCCAATATGAACCCTAACCGCCGTCCACGAAAGAAGATTTTCCTCACGGAAGCTGATAAAAAGCAGGACCGTATCGCCCTCTTGAAAAAAATAAAGCTATGGATAGAGATCCTCCGTTCATGCAAGGATGTCGGTGAGATGCTCGAAAAGTGCCAGGCGAAGTCAAAAACCATTGGTGAGTTACTGTCTAAAAACCAGCTAAAGGCAGTAAACGCGGTCAGTGACCTTGAAAGCGCCTACCGTTCAATCATGCTTTTTTATAAAAATACCGAGCAAGACAAAGTGAGAAACATCACTATCATGAACGCTTCGATAGAACAAATAACGGATCTCGACAATTCAAGATTTATCGACCATATTGCCGAAGAGTTAAAACAAAATTACGATCGGCTGGATTTGCGGATGAATTATTCCCTGCTGGTTTTACCCGGTTATCTCGGTTCCAATAAAGTTGTGGAGAAGTGGGCAAAGATCGCATATTCCAACAAGGTAATGTTGATTACCGATTTTGCCGACCTGGAAAAGCCGGATGATGTAGTCGACATGTTCTTCACATCCAACCTTACAGGGGGAGAAATCCACCGTTCCAATGCGATGATGTGCTGCAACTGGCTGATCGGTCGTGGGGCATATAATGAACTGGGGGAGACAGAAAACCTTCATGTCCCGCCTTCATCTTCACTAGCCGGGAAAATATACAATACCTTGATGTCGCAAGTGGCAGCAGGTAAAGCTCATGGTGGGATGAACGAGGTTGACGGTGTAGTCTTCGGTCTGAAGAAAAGCGAGATATCCAAACTCGAATCTATGGGGCTGATTCCTTTCGTAAGGGAATATGGCAAGGTAATGGCATTCTCGGGCAAGACACTGTTCAATGGCGATGACCTCTGACTGCAGACCTATTCCGTAGTCAGAGTGTTCGATTATGTATTCAAGGTACTTTGTGACTTCCTGAACCGCCGTGCATTCGAAAACTGGAATATTAAAACCGAGAAGAACCTCAGGGGACAGATCGTCAATTTCCTCGATTCGGTAAAGGGGCCTGACGCATTGATCGAAAAGTTCCAGATTCTCCGTTTTGAGCAAGACAAGAAAAATCCGGACCATGTGTTCCTTGATCTGCGCCTGCTTCCTTTTTTCCCAGCCAAGAGCTTTATCATTAAGATGGAGGGAACCAAAGGCGATGAAGGAGTGGACTGGAATGTCGTATCCGAACAAGAATAAATCAAACTAAAAAAGCGATATATTATGCCCAACAACTTGAACAGTGTTCTTGCGACGGTCATTATCGGTGGGGAGAAAGTTATTTTCTCCCACCTGATTTTAAGGCAAGAGTTCAACCATCACCATACATTCCGTGTGCTTCTTTATTATAAAGGAATAGAGAAGTTATGGATGGACTCTCCCGGGAAGGTATTCCCCCTTATCGGGACAGATGTTGTTATCTCGTTCCTGCATAAAGAAAGCGGAACCCAGAATATGTTCAAGGGAATCGTACAGAAGGTATCGTATGTAGGCCACAACGGCGGCGAGAACCGGATACTTATCAGTGGTGGCAGCCCGACCGTCAAGCTTGACGGGAACAAGACAATGGACTCCTTTACGGATAAGTCACTGAAGGATATCGTGGAGGAAGCCGCCGGTAATTCCGGAAGCGGATTAGAGGTAACGGCCAATCCCCTTTTTGCCAGTCCGATCGATTATATCTGCCAATATGAGGAATCTTGCTTTGAGTTCCTGAACCGGCTGAGCTGGATTTATGGAGAATGGTTCTATTATGACGGGCAGAAAACGTTGTTCGGTAAGCCGGGTTCGCCGGAGACAACCGAACTGACCTATGACGTAGATATCAAGGAAATGAACCTGTCCGCTCAAGTTCGGCCTCCCCGGTACGGGATGTATGATTATCTGGTGCATGATACCAACGAGATATCGCATTCGTCGACGGACGACGATGTGGATGTCACCGGTTATGCCAAAATCGCATTGTCCCGTTCCTCGTCTCTGTATTCTTCCGCCGGCATGGTTCCCGTGCACGCGCCGATCTCTTCCAAGAACGATCTCGAATCCCTAGTGAAGATGGAGAAATCCCGCTCGGTAGGTACTATGTTCGACATTTCCGGAAAATCAAATTTCTGTGGAATGGGAATAGGAAAGATTATCAAGGTGAAACTGCCTCGTACGATGGACGTGGCAGTCAAGGATATAGACCGGTTTCTTATAAGGAAGGTCGTACATGTCATTGATGAAAAGGGGAATTACTACAATCGTTTCGATGGTTTTGTCTCTGACGCGGAGTGCATCCCGATGGAAGCGGTGCATCACCCCCTTACGGGACCGCAGGTGGCCACTGTCGTTGATAACGAAGACAGCAAAGGTCGAATAAAGGTGCAATTCCAATGGCAAAAACTCATTGGCAAGAATACTAACTGGCTGCGTGTGCAGACACCGGATGCCGGGAACAGTGATAAAGGGCCTAGAGGGTCGGTCTTTATCCCGGAAACCGGTGACGAGGTGATGGTCGGATTTACTTACGGTGACCCGAACCGCCCGTATGTAATGGGCAGCATGTTCCCGGAGAATGTCGGGACAGGCGGCGGTGCGGGAAACAAGAGCAAGAGCCTGACAACCCGTAGTGGCAACGCGGTGAAACTGGATGATGATACCGGAGAAATCACGATCGTAGACCAGACCGGAAATAACCTTATTCATATCGACGGTAAAGACACGATAACGGTAACAGCTACGAAATCCATTATCCTGACCAATACGAAATCCAGTATAATCCTTGAGGACGAGACAATCACCATCAATGCCAAGAAAATCGGCATCCTGGGTGATGATGAGATTATCCTGGCAAGTAAAGAAGAAGTACTTTCCGTCGCTTCAAGCGGCGAAGGTGAAAAAGGAATCAGCGGGCAAGGAAAGAATGTCATATTCTCCGCAAAGGATGCTATGTCGCTATCTCCAACGAATTCGTTGGAGATGACCAGTAAGAATATCAATTCCAACGGCTCGGTAAATAATGTGATAGAAGGCGGAATCGTGAAAATTAACTCATAGAAAACCGTAACGCTTAAAAAGAACTCCAAACGAAATATATATGGGAATATCTTCATCTATAGCAGGAATCTATTATCAGATACAGGAAGAATGGCAAGCCGCCTCCGTCAAAGAGGACTGGCGGCTGGCTCTTTGGATATCTTCGTTCGAGAATGTAGCTATCATTGATAAATTCTTTGAGATAGAACGTTCGCCGGCGGGAAGCTGCCAAGAGATATTTTTCCGTTTTGAGACCGTATATGCCGGAAATACGGAATTGTTCCTCAAAGGACTGTGGGATGAATATTGTTCCTGGTTTACCGAGGAATTGCCGGAAGATTACGATATACTGAAAGCGTTGGAAAAAGACGGGGTAATGAACAGGAAGTATGTACTTCCAGAGAGCCGTGAACCAGATAGTTTCCGGTCGCTTTGGGAAGAGTTCCTGCGATTGAAGTCCTGTATAAAGGACATGGAAAAGACAGATTTCTGTATCTATTTCCCCCCGACACTGCCGGACGGTCCCAGCATGACAAATTGTTTCCGTTCCATACTGAAAGAGGGAGTTCCCAAAGGCATCCGGCTAGTCACGATTGACTATGTCGAAAAGCGAAAGATAAAACTAGATCCAGGCGAGCAGGTCATCTGCATTAAACCTGAGTTCAACCTGAAAGAGGCCATCAACAATGAAATGGATAAAGAATCCGGGACTTATGACAGTCCAAGCTTTGACAGCCGCTATCGAAAGCAAATCCGCAAGGTGATGGATACCAGCCTTCAGAAAAAAAAGGCTGTTCTTGATAAAGAGGTACGAACCTTGCTCTCGATATCGGCTGAAACGACGGAACAAACCGTCCGGCTTGCTACTCCGATGATCGTTTCACAAGCGTATTATATCAGCGGTGAATTCGATAAAAGCATGCGCTATGCGGATGAAACAATCCGTCCGGCTGCCAAACTGATGGCAGAAGGAGACGTAAACGGTTACCCTATCTGGAAAGTGGCCATGTATCAGAAAGCGTCCGTACTTGTTTTTCAGAAGAAATGGGAGAAAGGAATCGAAACATATCGTGAGGTTGCCAAAGAAGCTACCCTGCAACAGGATGCGTTCTATGTCATGGAGAGTTACCGTATGTGCGGCTACCTGATGTATGAACTGGGTAAAAAAGAGGATGCTTTCGAGCATTTTCTTCTATCGTTGGCCGGTGGCAGTTATCTGGATGAAAGAGTCCGTCGCGAATCTACTTTTTTATATTCCGCTTATATGGCTCTCCTGTTGGGCAGGGATGTCCGTTCCCCAGAAGAGGTCAAAACAATCGAAGAGCAATTGGAAATATGGCTGGGTGAGGAATGGCGTACGATCGTCTTCAACGATCAAGCGGAGAAGTCAAAAGTCCGGCGTAAATCATCCTTTTTCCACTAAAAACATTAATATTTACATCCTATGAGTATCATCGGCGGACTGACCACCGTTACACGTGGTTTTGGCGAACTATTCGGTAAAGCGCACGACGCACTGGGCAATATCCAGAAAAGTATGGCAAGTTTGCTTCCGGCTATGCCGGGCCTTCCTGTCGGCAAATTCTTTGATATAAGCCTGGGGATAGATTTTCATCCGATCGTATTCCCGTGGCCTCTTCCGATTTGTCCGGTGCCACATGTGGGAATGATATTCGACTTGACAGCGGCAGTGATGTCCTTTGTCGCTCCGGCACTACCCAGTCCGGAGGGTGGGATCGGCGCCGTAGCATGTAACTTTGCCAAAGGAATGGCTCCTTCGGTCAAGGTACATGGGCAATGGATCGCCCAAGCGGGTATATGTATCGTACATCTGCCGGGACTGTTTCTTCATCTGCTGCCCACCGTGGCTGGTAAGGCAGAGGCGGAGATGTGGATGGGGAGTTCCATCGTCCTGGCCGATGGCGGACCCTGCTCCACGAAGTTCCATCCTGCACTGTCGTGTAACCTGGTCGGTACGCCGCCACTTCCCCGTAAAGGAAAAACCTACAAACCGAAAAGCTGCCTGATGGCTCCGACCGCTCTTTTAAGTATAATAACCAGTACCGGTAAACCGGTATTGGTAGGCGGTCCTCCGACGATCGACCTGTTCCAACTTGCCCTGAAGCTGGGTATGAAAGGATTGGGCAAAATGTGGAAAAAGACCGGTGACAAGTTCCAGGAACTCATTGATAAACTCGTAGCGAAAAACGGCGGTAATAAAACCAAGCTGACCCAGATATTGCAAGCGATCAAATGCAAAACCTTCGGTGAACCGGTTGATGCGGCTACCGGTCGAACTTACCAGACGAATACCGATTTCGAACTACCGGGTCCCATTCCCCTCATGTGGTCCCGTACCTATTACAGTGATGCGGAGGTAAACGGCCCATTGGGTTACAACTGGCACCATAGCTATAATATCGGTATCCGTAACCTGAATGACGAGGTATTTGTCCTCAGGCATTCCGACGGACGTGAGTCGGGATTGCCGGTCCTGGAAACGGGAGAGAGTTATTTTGACCGCAAGGAACAGCTCTCCTGGAGCCGTGATGAGAGGGGATATCTTCTTGGTGATGCGGGAAAGCTGTATTATCGCTTCAATATGGAAGAGAACCGGTTCGGTTACTGTCCCGTCGCGAAGATCAGTACAGCGGACGGTCACCGCATAGTATTTGCTTATGGCTATAAAGGCGACCTTGACGAAATTATAGATTCCACAGGACAACGCATCTTTGTAACGAATGACGCGGAGGGTCGTATCACGGATATCTCCACTTGTTACGACGATAAAGAGATTCATCTGGTCCGTTACCGTTATGACGATAACGGTAATATGACGGAGACGCTGGATGCCATGAGTATCAGCAAGACTTTTGAATATTCAAGTCACCTACTGGTCAAACTGACCAATCAAAGCGGCATGAGCTTCCATTGGGAGTACGAAGGAAGTGGAAATGATGCCCGTTGCATCCATACATGGGGAGACGGTGGCATTCAGGAATATTTCATAGAGTACGGGAAGGGATTTACCCGTACAAGAAATGGCGAGGGAGCCGTTACGGAATACTTCTACACACAGGACCATCTGATCTATAAAACGATAGATGCCAATGGAGGCATCATGCGCCAGGAGTATAACGAATATCAGGAACTGGTACTTACGGTTGATCCGGAAGGATTCAGCCGGACGAGCAAATACGATGATCGGGGCAACCTAATCCTACAGACGAACGAAAACGGCGATTCACTCTTGCTCGATTATGACGAACGGCAAAACCTGACCCGGGCGGTCACGCCGGGCGGTAAGATACTAAAATGGGAATATGACGAATATGACCGTGTTGTCCTTCGTGAGTTTCCGTCCAAAGCGAGGTTGAGCTACACCTATGAGGGTAACCGGCTGAAATACATCACCGATAAAAAGAAACGACGTTTCAGTTTTGAGTTCAATGCCAGAAACGAACTCTTACGTCTGACATATCCCAACGGAGTCTACCGAAGCTGGAACTACGACCGAAGTGGTCGGGTAGTGGAAGCGACTGATGTTAAAGGTAACCGGACAAGTTTCGGGTACGACATATTAAACCGTATCACCGAGATAAGGGAACCTGATGGAAATGTACATCGTCTCGGTTATGACCGGTCGGGTAATCTTATCCATGCAGAGGATAAGATGCGTGAAGTAGATTTTACGTACGGTCCACTGGGTACATTGACCGGCAGGATTCAGGGTAGCCGTGCGCTGAAGTTCGTATATAATACGGAACTACAGTTGACAGGCATTCGTAATGAGAAATACGAGTTGTATGAATTTGAGCTGGACGGTCTGGGTCAAGTTGTCAGGGAATGGGGATTTGACCGGTTGCAGAGAGGTTACGACCGTGACGGAGTGGGTCGTGTAAGACGTGTAGACCGACCGGACGATCGCTGGACGGCATACGAATATGACGGCACAGGCAATGTCATTAAGGAAGAACAATACGATGGAAAGGTCAGTCTCTACAGTTATGACAGGGATAGCGGTCTACTGAAGGCGCATAATGATAGCTGCAAAGTCGAGTTCAAGCGTGACAAAGCGGGTCGTATCATCGAAGATAAACAGGATAATTACGTAGTAAACTACCAACTCGATGAAGACGGGAACTGCATACATACCATAAGTAGCCTGGGAGCGGATATCTGGAGCGGATTCGATAAAGATGGTTATTTAAAGGAAATGAAAGTCGGTGAAAACTGGCAGGCAAACTGGGAACGTGACGAAGTGGGACTGGAAACTAAGCGCACGATGGGCAGTGGTCTTGAAATCCAGACTTGGCGGGATAACCTGGGTCGTGAAATCAAGAAGCAAATATCCCCAAAGAACAACTTCACGAGCGGTAGCTATAGTTATCAGTGGGGCATGGGAAACCGTCTGCTACAAAAGTCGAATGATCTGGCGGATCTTGTCACTACGTTCGAATATAACGAGTTTGACGACCTCATAAAAGCTGATTACCGGGAAGGACAAAACGTTGAAACGATTTATCGTACCCCTGACCGCATCGGTGCACTATACAAGACATGGACCTGCCGTGATCGTGAATATGCCCCGGGTGGTAAGCTCCTGGAAGATCCAGAGTACTATTACCATTACGATGGTGAGGGTAATCTTATCTTCAAGGAATACAGGAACCCCCACGTCGCAGATGAAGGCTTTATCCTGATAGACAAGAAACAACAGGCGAAAGAACTGAAGATCCAGTATATGGGTAGCGGGACGGGCTGGCGTTACGATTGGTATTCGAACGGAATGTTGAAAAGAGTTGTCCGTCCTGATGGCAAAAGCGTAGAATTTGACTATGACGCATTGGGAAGGCGAACGGTAAAGATCTATGATGGAAAAATAACCCGTTGGGTATGGGACGGCAATACGCCGCTGCATGAATGTACGGCCACCTACAACAACCTGACCGAATTAATGATACCTATTCAGACGGATGATGAAAATCTGATTACCTGGGTATTCGAGAACGGGACATTCATCCCTACAGCTAAAATCACGAAGAATGAACAATACACAATCGTAACTGATTATTTAGGTACGCCAGTGCAGATGTACAACCAAAAGGCAGAAAAAACATGGGATTGTACGCTGGATATATACGGTAAAGTCCGTACATTTGAAGGGAGTTCTTTGAATGATTGTCCGTTCCGATATCAGGGTATGTACGCTGACAGTGAACTTGACGGGGTTGTCTTACCCTAACATAAGTTGACTCTTTCAATCTGTATTTTGAATGAATAGCCGGAAACTTATGAATATTAGAACGGATTATTAGATTAATTGGCTGATTATTAATTTATTTAGATATAAACAATGTAACATCTTAAATATTAGTATTATGAAACATATTGACAGGTTATGTGCATTAGGAATTGATGATAAAGAATTGCAAAAAGCGATTAGAGGTTCATACCAACCCGGCTTCATGCAAATTCGGCTTGCCCAACCATATAATGGTGATTTGAATAGCCTTGATATTCATGCATTGGGTACATTGCTTCATGAATATGTCCATTTTTTGCAGAATATTTCTACTCCATGGGGATTATTTACAAGCATGGTACAATATAACATGATGATAGACACATATAAATTTATAAGTGGTAGTACAGAAGAAATAGAACTTCCTTTGCGGATTTCTTATGGACAGGAGCTTGAGAATCGTATGAGTATAGTCAGAATTGGTACAGGTGATATTCCACTAAGAATGGAACTCCGAAGTAATGTGATTGATAGAAAAAAGACGATTATCTGGCATCGTAATCTTAAAGCGGTAGGAAAAAAGAACGTACCGGTAATTACTCTACAAGTAGGTCTGGCAGATGGTTCTGTAATAAATATAAATCTTGGCGCAAATATTATAAATGAGAGTATGGCTGCACTGTATCAAATGCAAATTGATCCATTGGCTACCCATGAAAATAATGACCTTCCATATAATTTGATTAAAATACTTTCGGAACAGCATTTTCAGAATATTTCCTCTGACAATATAAAACTTATAACTATTTGCTACATATCATTATTTAGTCTCTATCCCGCTCAAACACTTATTGATCAACTAAGCTTTGCTAATGATAATACCCACCTTTCAGCAAAAGATTTGTTTGACAAATTTGTTAATGAAGCAACGATAAAAAAGAATGATGATGAAGATTATTCGGTAGTTGAATTTTTCGATACCATTATAGATCGTTTTAAAGGTATATTGACAAAATCACTTCAAGTAGATTTGGACTATATTGATGAAACCCTTGAACGTGTCAGATTATCAAATGGAATTGTCCCTATATTAACTATCCTTTATGATGGTCAACTAACAAGGGATAAAATTACAAAATTGTTGGATTTTCTTGGTATACCTTATATCTATACTGATGAAGGGGATTACCACTATCCAAAATCTGTAAAAAATCCCAATGAAGTCTCAAATGATATGATAGCACTTATTGGAAATTATTCGTTGTTTCATTATCTTGTGTATCCAAATGAGTATTATTGCTGTCCTTTGAGATATATTTGTTTAAAAGAAAATAAAGAAAAGGATGAATGCTTTACTGCTCCTTGGGACGGTTTTGATTGTGCAATGACTGTTATGGGAGATTTGATAGGTTTAAAAGATAAAAAAATCAAGTGGAATTATATATAGACATACCTTAAGATATCCTCTTGTAAACTTGGCTATTCCTGAGACATTGGTAGGTTACAGAGGAGTAAATCCATGTGATAGAATTGAAGGAGTTAATGAAGTACTATTTTCTATAGGAGTGAAAGAACTGTTTTGAAGGGAGTTCTTTGAGTGATTGTTCTGGAGATATTAGGGGTAGTATGAAGATAAGGAAACGGGATTATATTATAACAGATTCAGGTACTACGACAGCAGTACTGGAACTTACTTGTCACAAGATCAGATAGGATTGGAAAGTGGAGAGCCTAATTTATATGCCTATGTTCACGACCTAAATATTCTGTTGGATTTAATTGGCTTATCTTGCTCGGACTATGCAAAGTGCTACTTTGATGCTAATCCTAAAATGAAAAAGTTTATTCGAAAATTAAAGCTAGAAATACATCATCGTATACCACAGATGTATACTGTCTTTCCCTAATATAAGTTGACTCTTTCAATTATGTATTGGAGATGTAAAGTAGGACAGTGAGACAATGTACTGTGTTCAACTCTCAAACCTACTGCTCATCAAGATTTCGATGTAGTTCGACACAATTCGTTCTTTGAATTTATTACAATCCCCCAGCAAAGTTTGCCCCTTCAGGGAAACGTCCAAAGAGAAAAACTCCAACCAATGTGGTATGAACTTTCATTGACAGTATAAAGGAAGTGAAAATGATACGCAGTGTATCTGGCATACTCTAACATAGATTCAAGTCTACCATTGCAAATATTCGCTCAAATACCTAAAAACATGGGGTTATAAGTTGGATATTCGTAGAAAGATGCTTATATTTGAAAAGACTCTCTGAATGATTATTCGTTAAGATCTAATGGGCATTTAGAGGAAATAATATACTAAAAATCTAATAGTTATGATAGTACAAAGAATAGATAAGTATTTAGATGAAACATTCAAACATATTCAAGATATCGTTTTATCTCAATTATATGACGCCAATATAGCAAGAGCGAAGAGTCATTCCTTTAATGGCCGAAAATTCCAGACAGGAAAAGACAAGGAGAAATTTGTTTTTTCAACTACTACGCTTGTAAGGCCAGGAGTCCAAAATAATAAAGAGTTAATCATAAGTAAAGACACAGAAATGCGTCTTACTAATGGTATGAAAGATTTATTTGTGAAGGGTCGAAATGTTTTAATAAATAAGATAGGATTCAATGACTTTGATAGTTCTATTTTAGAAAAATCTATTGAAGGAGAATTTACTTCACTATCAACACACAGAGAACGCTATTACAAATCCCCAAAACAATATCGGATATTGATTCCGACTAATGATGCTGTTAGGTTATTGGGAGATATCTCAGGGTGGGGATATGCTATTGACGGAAACCTAAAATCTGATCACTTGATTAAGGTGAAAATAAATAAGAATGATTTTCATTTTTATTCATGTACAAATAAGAATGCAGAATCCTTTTTGGTTATTGACTCTTTAAATAAAATTCATCTTGAAGAGTTTTTGAAGGAAGTTAATTCAATCTTGCTTTCATATGCCTTTTTAAAAGGAAATTATTTTGGTTCTTATGCGTATATTTTCACTTACAAAGCAAATAATTTAAAAACGCCGGTCAGTATGATGTATTGTTGTCTTGGAGAGTCGATATATGGAGGCTTTCCTGTTCATTCAACTAAACCTCATTGGCTGATGGACTATAAGGGACTGACAAAGTATAGAAAAGGAAAAAACGGATTTTCCAAAAGAGTCGGAACGGAAAGTTTAAATCAATATATGGAAAGTTTTCCAGAAGGCTGTTTCTCTAATTTATGCGAACTGATCCTAAATAAGAATGGTATACAGAGAACAGTTGTGTTATTTATAAGTAATCACAAATCTCCTGTGGAAATAAAAGTCCCGATACTGTTTGTCGCACTGGAAAATATAACAAGGGTATTGAATGGAAATTCTACTGCCATACCTAAGATTATAGATGACGCTAATGCGGAAGTTGAGATAAAGAACATTATAAAAAAGGCAGCAAAGGAAATTAATTCGGTGAAGCAAAAGTATTTTCCCCAGCATGCTTCCCAGGAAGATAAAAAAGCTTATTCCAGTGATTACGATAGGCTTAAAGGAAAGTTGAATAAGTTAAATGAAGGTACAAATAATAAAAAATTGACTGAACCTTTCTTGCATTTCGGTTATCACCTGACTCCTGAAGAAGGAGACTTGATATACAAAAAACGTAATACGTTTATACATGGTTCTGATTACATGCCACTTGGAGCTAACTCTGAAGAGGAATTCAAAGAGCTATTTCATATAAGCCTTCAGTTGCAAAAATTAACAGCCATTTTACTTTTAAAAGCTTCCGGATATTCAGGATATATATTAAACAACGTGAGGGTGTATGATCATATTACAGGTAAGAAGATTGATGAAGATGTATTTATAAAGATCTGATCAAAAAAAATCTTACTGTTATTAAATAGAACATTTTTGTATTTAATCAATATCTTTGTTTTCAATTTAGTGAGCTTATTAAATATACTACTATGGAATATGATATAAATGAAATGAGAAAATGTATTGAAATGTCACCTTCTAAAGAACTATTTGATATTAAGGGTACATTTTATTATGACGAAACAGATAATGTTAGAAAATACTATCTGAAAGAAACAGGTGTGAATGAACAAATAGACAGGCATTTTGTATTAGGTGGTGTATATTTGGAAGAGGGATGTGCTGCACCTGATGTAGAGGCCTTGAAAGCGAAGTTGAACATATCTAAAGATCTTGAAGAATTGAAAAGCAAGAATTTATATAATGGGGATCTTTTAAAAATCTTGGATAATAAACATATACATATTTTCTTAGAATGGATTCTTGATAGTCAGTTCTATGTGCATTATTCAGTGATCAATTTGTATTATTATGCTTTGGTAGATATCGTAGATTCGGTTATTAAACCAAGGTTCTATCCTCTTGTTTTTGAGTTTAAAAATGATCTTTACCAAGTTGCCAAGAAAAATCATACCGATTTTAATGATATCTTATATAAATATAATTATCCAAATATTAGTAATGAAAATATTGAGGCTTTCTTAAAAGCGATCAGGGATTATATGGATAAGAACAGAATGGTTACAACACCTTTTATTTCAATGTTGTTGGCTCAAATGAAAGATGAAGATATAACCAGCCTCCCTTTTATTCAAGATGAGGAAGATTGGATTTTCTTGAAAGATTTATCCCAGTTTTATTATTATCCGATTTATGGTTTTTATAGTTCAAAACATATTTTTGACCATGAGAAGGAAATAGAAGAGAATCATTTCAAGGATGTTACGTTCAAAATAGGTGATTTATCCTTAAAATCCTATGAATTCAAAGATTCTAAAGACGAACCAATGATACAAATTTCAGATTGTATTGTCGGATTGATTTGTCGATTCTATAAGTTTCTTGATGAGTTCGACGGAAATATTCATGCTCTTGACACACGACTCAACGAACGACAAAAAACAAATCTGAGTACTTTGTGCAAAATCATCAAAAAGACTATAGATTATAATGAAAAGCTAGTTCATATGGTTGTACCTATGAAGGAAGACCGTAATTATAGCGCAATAGTTCGGAAATATGCTAAATAATTAAAGGAAAGAAATATTAAAATGAAGCGGAAGTAGTGAGTCTCAATTGTGACAAGAAAGATCTGACCATAGAGCGATTATTGTCGGATGATATTTGTAAGTCACTATGTCATTATGTTTTAAGTACCTTTCATCCATGAGTTTTTAAGTGTAAAATAAATTCCAATAACTTACTGTACTTTATACTCTTGTCTTATAGAAAAAACAGATAAGATGTAAGAAATATCAGTATTTTAGGTATATTTGTATCTAAATAATAAGGCGGGTAATTAAAATGGGTAAGTCTGAATTAGGAGGAAAAAGTAAAAAGGAGATTATTTTAGATGGGTGTTTTAAACTCTTTCTACAAAAGCGGGAAGGCAACATGACAGTTGCCGATCTTGAAAAAAGTATAGGTGTGACCCGTGGTAAGATTTTCTATTATTATAAGGACATGGAGGAGATTACCCGGTTAACCGTTGAACACTATTTTCAGAAGGTTGTGGATTATTTCAGCTTTTTCTATAATGAAGAGAAAACGACCTTGCGGAATTTTATATTTGACTATGTAGATAACTGGCAGAGGTTTGACCAATCCATTGTGGAACTAACGGGTGACAGTGCATCTACCGTTATAAACTTTTTCCTTCATGCATCCGCTTCTTATCCGAACTTTGAAATAAAAATTAAATCTTTGTTTGAGGAAGAGTTAAAGTGTTGGCAAAACGTATTGAGTAAAGCCATTGAAGCTGGAGAGGTAAAACCAAGCATCGATGTGCCAGTAACAGCTACGAAATTTCACTGCCTGTACATGGGAGTTGTCGTACAGTCCTATTTTGTTCCGTATAGTTTTAAAGCCAATACTTTACAGATGCTGTTAATCAGCCTGTATGAGGACATAAAAAGCATACCGGAGTCTTCGAAACAAAAGAATAATATTTTCGGATAGATTGGAGTATAAAAACAATCCCATTCATGAATTTTAATTTTGGTTTCCCCCGATAGAGGTACTTAACTGTTTTCTGGGGGGAGGATGTTTAGAGATGCAATCTAAGAGAATTACCCTCCTTATTTAAAGTCAGAGCCATGTTAATTTATGTCGCCCAGGGAAATTTGACAATATTTTGAGGAAAAATGGAAAGTCAAAACCGATAATCTTTCCCATATTTGCAAAAATATACACATACCAAGTTACAACGCATACGGACTAATTATGAACAAATATATAAAACAAAGATGAAAGTACAAATAATGAAAGCTGCAGTGATGGCCCTCTTCCTGACGGGCTGTGTCAGTAACAATAATTATGAAAAAGCAATTGCCGACTTCGTACAAACAGACCGGAGCGGTACATGGACTGACCTGAAGTTCAAAGTGATCGAAATGGGTGAGCCGACTGATATTACCGTCGGAGACAGCATTAAGATACTAACCGACAAGTTTGAAACGGATAAGGAAAAGTATATCTCTAACTTAAAAAGCAGTATCGAGCGTAGTACCACAAGCCTGGATAAAGAACGTTTCGCCTCCATGAAAGAGTTTTATCAGAAACAGATAGATAAAAACCAAACGATCCTGGACTCGATCTCAAAGACAACAGTCGTTTTACCGGAGGCTTATGTGAACGTTCCGGAAAGCAAAGTACTGGCCAAAGAGATCGAATGCCGGTTCTCTATTATTCCACCTATGTACAATAATGGTGCCCGCCAGGAAATGACAGAGAAGTTTATGCTGAATGCTGCCGGTGACAAGTGCTATCGGATGACGCATAGCAAAACGAAGAAGTAAGATTGAAGTGAAACTATAATACTAACAATAAAACATTTATCTACTTATGGACGAATTATTGAAACATTACGCTGAGAAAATGGAGCAATTAAGCTCTGATTACGGACTTCTGGGAATGCAGGATGCGATAGAAGCATATAATGGTTTAAAAAGTATGGAAAACCGTACAGATGCAGAGAACCGCACTTTGGCTGAAATGAATAACAAGATTATTATGTGGAACGTCCGTGTTAATTCTGTGATTGAGATTTATAAATCCTTGATGAATAAAAATAGGGATCTGATCATCCCTTCGCCGGAAAAATATTTTATCAAAGGAATGGTTGAATAGAAGGTCAACACGCTACTAGTATTAACTAATTTAACTAAGGCACTTTAGAACAAGTGCCGGAAAATTCAAAATGAAGAAGATTTTATTTTTTATCATGCTGACATTATCGGCATTCATGAGTTTTTCATGCAGTAAGGATTCAGACGAATCCGGTAATGCAAAAAAAGGCACATACAAAATGGTCATAACCCAGACCGGTGATATTGATGATTTTACTATCAGTACGACCCTGACCGGCGGCAATGGTCTGAATAATGGAATATTTGATGAATCCGGATCTGATCTTGGCATGACTTACAAACTTACCGATAGTGAAAATAAACAAGCTACCTATACCTATCAGACCGCAACTGACGGGGTTATGATGATATTTGTCCAGCTTGCTACCTGCAAAGATCTCAGCAAGAGCATGACAACAAACGTGAAGGTGTATTTTAACGGTAAACTGGTGGACGAAAAGAGCCGTACTTACAAAGGTGAAGATACGTCTCCACTCAATATAACCTGGAGCCAGGTGAAAGACTAAAACTGTTTTTGTGACAAAGGCAGATAAAGCCATTGGTTACAAGCAGAACTGTAACCAATGGCTTTTTAATTTAAAGATTATTGTAATCCTCTTTCTTCACTGATCCTGTCGGCATGGATACCTTTGTAGATTTCAATGTTCTTTCCGACTTTAAACCCTCTACTTGCCGATAGAGGATCTATTGATGATTGGCTCTTTCGGGCTGATTTTATTTTTTCATTTGAAAGATAAACATCAATCTCGCTTTTGGTTGTAACCATAAGAGCGGTAAGATTGGTTTCATTTTCAAGCTGCTGTTTAGCTCCCTCAAACTTCTTGATAAGTCCTAATACACAACCATACAGGAATGATTTTAGATAGGTTGCCGGACTTTTGGGAAGAATATCGTATACCTTGATACAATCTCTCTTATACTGCATATAGCCCTGTTTCCCGATCCAAACAAACTGGTTGGATAGAAATGATATTAAGAACAATACTACTTCAACGTTCTTTTTGCGTCCTACAATCTCAAATTCACTCTGTCTCATTTTACCATTATGGACAGCTCTCACAATAAGGGCACGACACAAATTATATTCGGAGACGACAGATATAAGGTGAGTAAACCAAACTCCGCTGCACACTTCCGATTTAAACGGTATTCTTTCGGCTACGATCGGATTATCTAACTTCTCCTGTTCCGGTATATCGTTTTCAGAGAGGTTGTATTGCATTAACAAACGGGTAATCCCGGCTGCCGCTGCATTTGCTTCTCCTTCATTACCTAATGCGACCGCTGACTCTTTAAGGTTCATCAACTTGCGTAATTTCTCTAATATCTTTTCTTTCTTTGTTTCCATGATGTTTACTTTTAATAGTTGTTATCTTTATAATGTTTCTATTCTTTCCGGTTCTACATTGATTTCCAGCCACTTCTTGACAAATGACATATTATACTCAGAAGTGATAATGACCGTCCTATCCGATAAGGTGGTAAACCGGGTTGATTCATAGGTTTCGATCCACTCTTTCAGAGATTCTATACCCCAATTAGCATCCGGATCGCAAAACATCTTATCTATCGTTTGAATAGGATGGGTGAAAGTGACTTTGATCGTCTCGTAATTTGAATTGCACATAAACATTTTGTTTTTATATTGTTATTACCGTTTATCGCTCTTCCCTGAACCATTAAAATTCTCCTTAAACTGACTGGGAAGAACATCGGCAACAAGAAGGTCTGAGGCGGGTACAGGGCAAGAATTATTTTATAAATACTAGCGCCCGGAGGGAGGTCTGGAGATTTTTAAATAATTATTGAACAGTAACTGCCTCAGATATACCTTCGACGATGTTTTACCAGGCAGTCTAAGAGAATTACTCTCCTAATCTAAAATCAAAACTGTGTTAATTTATGTCCTCTGAGGAAATCTGACAACATATTGAGGAAAAACGGAAAGTCGAAGCCGATAATCTTTGCCATATTTGCGTAAATCACAATTTAACCGTCATACTTTATGTAAAATGTTGAACAAATAAACAAACGCATATATGAATACGAATATATTATTGGTAAACCACCTGACTTCTTATCAGCGAAAACTGATTTCTAAACTGAGAGATGCCATAGAGGACGGAAATACGCAAATGGCACAGAAATATGCCGGAATCGCTATCGGTGATGCACAAAAAAAGCAATGCTTCCAACTAAGGGCGGACGTGCATTTTCTAATGTATACCCTCTATATGCAGTCGAAAAATTACTCCAAGGCGGAAGCAGAGATAGATTTAGCCATAGTTTATATAAAAAGAGTACAACAGAGTAATGGATTCAATGATATATCTATGTTTTTCTATCGTGACTCTCTTCTTTCTAAAGCATCGATATATGTACGAATAGAGCAGTACAAGGAAGCTATACCCGTTTATTTGGAAGCTTTGGAAGTATCATTGGATATGGATGATTTAATACTTAGTATCAGTATTTGGGAAACACTCGGGATCTGCCAAAAGGCGATTGGCAACCATAATGCAGCGTGGGGTAGTCTGGTTGCTGGCTGGGGATTGATAGAAACCTTAGATGAGTCAATCTTTCATAACGGACAATTCTGTAAACTTTATGCCCTTGAAATGATGAAAATAAATCCTAAATACTTAGAAGTGCGATACATTGTTCGTTTCAACTCGCTCTGGGGAGAAGGCTGGGATAAAAGGATATTACTTAATGGTACATGAAAAAGATATGAAGACAATGAGGGACAGACAGGCCTGCAGCCATTATTAAAAAAATCGCAGATCGCTATCGGCAATTTTTTTCCAAAAGTCAGGATAATCTATCCGAAACCACTGCCAATTTTCATCTATGGGAAGAATAGCTAACACAATGCGATAAATTGCTATCTTCAACAATGTACGCCTACCGTACCTTTGTAAAATCAAAGAAGAATAACTAAAATATGAATGGAAACATTATGAAAAAGGAATTTTTGATCTTGCTCGGACTGCTGGTTTCAACAATGATACCGGCGCAAAATGGAGGAAATATTATGAATAAGTATGAGAATCAATTGCCCCAGGAAGGCAGAGGAAATGTGCATGTGGCTTATCAAGGTAAGGCTATTGACCAGATGATTTATGAGTTTATGGAAGAACAGGGGATTCCGGGGATGACCCTTGCTATCGTTCAAGCTCCGTACATTCCCCGTGTAGTAGGGTATGGAGTGACCGATTTTGAGAAAGGCAATCTTGCAGCTGCCAAAACACTTTGGCCCATCGGCCCCATCTCACAAGGATTTACCGCTGTTGCCATTATGCAACTTTATGAAAAAGGAAAGTTAGATTTGAACGATCCTGTCGGCAAGTATCTGAAAGATATTCCTGAAAGCTGGAAGCCGGTCACTCTCCTTCAACTAATGCAACATAGTTCCGGTATTGCTGATTACCGGGAACAAAAAGATTTCAATGTATCTTCCGATTACAAACCGGAACAGTTGGTGAAACTTGTCGAAACTACGCCTCTGGCTTTTGCACCGGGCACGGACGTAAAACAGAGTGCTACCAATTTTTTACTTTTGACATCCGTCATTGAGAAAGTGGCAAAGACGCCTTATCATGACTTCGTGAAGAAAAACCAGATAGAATATCTCGGACTGCAACAAACTTACTTCGGCGAAGATATTGTCAAAGTGAAACAGGAAGACGTAACCACCACGGCCAATGTACACCAAACTTTCAAGAAGGACAAAGACTATATCAATCCTTCCGAAACAACTACGGGCTATGTGGAGAAAGGCGGCAAATTGGTCGAAGCACCTTCTATCAGCTCTACTTCCCTAAAAGGCTTCTCTGATATCTGGGCTTCGGCGGAGAATGTAAGCCATTGGGACATCGGATTGGCTGGTGGTGTACTGATTGCCAAACCTGAAAACCGTGATATCGTTTACAAACCGACTAAGCTTGCAAACGGAAAAGTTGTTCCCGCAATGGCAGGATGGCAATTTTACGGTCATAAAGGCCTGATGGACATTAAAGGGAACGTCGCGGGACATTCCGCATTCCTGAGCCGTTTTACAGATGCTTCCGAATTAGTATGCGTTACACTGCTTGCCAATAAGGAAGGTGTTGATCTCACTAACCTGGGACGCAAGATTGCTGCCGCTTTCGATAGCAATAAGATGGGGACAGGGGCCAACGATAATTTGCTGTTCACTTACGAAAGCCAGTTTAGCGTAGCAGAAACAATGGTAAGAATGGAACAAGTCCTTCAAACAATGGGCATCCCCGTATTTGCCAAGTTCGATCATGGTAGGAACGCAGAGGAAGTAGGCCTGAAACTGTTGCCTAATCAGGTTATCGTATTCGGCTCGCCCAAAGTTGGAACGGCCTTGATGCAGGAAAATCCAAGTATCTCTATAGAACTGCCGTTGAAAATATCAGTATGGGAAGATAAGAATGGCAGTGTATGGACCACATTCCCACAGATGAAACAGATGGCGGCCAATTATGGGATGGAAAATAATCCGGCAATAGGCAAGATGCAGGAACTGCTGGAAAAGATTGTGATTAAGTCTGCCAGCCAATATTAATCGAAACGGGCATTTAATAATTTTCTATTGGTAATTATAACGGGGCTGTCTAAGTGTTTAGACAGCCCCGTTTGCATCAAAAAGTAGAGCTGTTATGTTCTTCCGTCTTTTTTTGCAAGAGTGAATACAGGACCTCATATTTTTGCTGTTTCTGTTCCAATTTGGCTTTTGCTTTCAACAGCCGTTCATCGGTAGCCAGACAAAAGAACATATTGTTCTGTGTCATATCATTTATGTACAGGTCAATAATCTTTTTTGTGCGGGTAATCTGCGCTTTGGCGGCTATCACTTTATTGAGAAGCGTGTTTATACCGGCTTCCAGTCCTGAATGTTTGTCATAATAAGAATAGTAAGTCATGATATGCTTTCGTGGAAACCTGCAAATGAGTTTTGCTCTTCGCCACTCGATCAGCCATAACCACCGATCTAGCATGTGGCGGGGTAGATCTATTTTGTGAAGGTACTCTGTCGTACCATCGCTATTTCTTGTCTCAAAGGATATTAGCACCCAGTGGTCTACTTTCAATTCCCGTTCTGCTTTAGCCAGTTCTTTGGCGTAGTCGTACCAATCGTCCAAATGTTCTTGTGCCATCATTCTATCTTTATATTTTAAATGAATACAGTCGCTATGATTAATATGATCAGAAAAAATACAGCTAGTGTGTAAATAATCGTCAGGGACATGCGGATAAGGAACCGAATAAGATAAAATCCTATCAGAAGTCCGATAAATTTGCCTACTCCGGTTACAAACATTAGGTATATGAGTATCGCGATCATTCCGATACGCATTCCGCTTTTGATTATTATCTGTCGTCTCATCTCTTTAGTCACTTTGTTTTAGTATGTTGATTTTCCCCGGTTTTTCAGGCCGGGGAATGGAAGTCGTATTAATTACTTGCTCCCATATTGGTTATCAGATAGCTTTTTGAAGCTATCTATATTCTTGGCAACCATACAGGCAAATTCGATGGTTTGGAATATATACCCTCTGTCAATGTTAAAGGAAAACACAAGTCCGTTTCGTTCTATTTTACCGGATGTCCTTTCTTTATCCCATTCTACGTTCAGTCCTTCAAGTTCCTGTATAAATCCGTCGATCCTCGCTTGTCTTTCTTGGTTCATGGACTCTAACTTTTTGTAAACTTCCGTTTGAAACTTTATCCATGCTTTAATTTTACCGGTCGTGAAAACTCCGATCAGATTGGGCTGATCTCCATTTTCAATCATTTGCTTACGCAGATCGCTCCTGTCGATTTGTCTGAGGTGGCCTATCTCCGGAAAAATCTGATATTTACTGTTGGGTAGTGTATATTCCAGGGAAAACGAAATATTATCCTGTTTAAATGATATTTCTATCCCAAATACTTCCATATCGGCTGATACAATATAAGAGGTAGAAACATCATTCGCAACTTCCCTGATGATACCAAGGGGTTTCTCAACTCCCTTTTTACAGTTATCTGCAAAAGATCTGTTTAAAACGGTTGCACTGACTTTGTTGAACTCGGCTTCTGATAAATTTTTCATCTTTTCTTGTTTTTATTTTATTTATATCGTTTACCGCTCTTCCAAACCATTAAAATTTCCCTTTAGTCGATTGGGAAGAACATCGGCAATCAGAAGGTCTGTGAAGATTATGAGGCAAATATTTTTTATGAAATACTAGCTCCACAGGAGGCTGGAGATTTTAGAGAAAATATTTGCTTAATAATCGGCACGGATTTACCTTCGACGATGTTTTTCCAATTGACGGAGAGGAATATTATTTAATTAAGAAATAAATACAGATAGAAGCGAGAATATCCTTATACAGCGCAGTGGATAATGAAAAAAATGGTAGTTTTTTACTCGTTCAGAGAGATAGAAATACAATGTGTAGAGAATTTTGTGGTTTTATCTGAAAAAGTAAGATAATTGTATCTTCTTTTTTGGACATTCAATTAAAAATCCATATATTGCAACACAATTTTTATAAAAAACACAAGTGTTAACCAGCTATTTCTGAATCTTATATTCATGAACAAAACAATTTATATAGTCACGACCCGAAGTTTTAATTGTGAAGCAAACCAAAGAACTCTCTTTAATAGAGAAAACTGCTCTCCAGTAAATTTCAATAAGGATGGGGATTGGTATAAAATCGCTTTCCCTCATTATTTTACCGATATAATACAATTTGCAGATATGCGGGTGGTAGAAAAACTCATTCGTACAAAAGCGAATAGATCTTTTCGTGACCGATTGGATAATATTGAAGAAATTACGAAGGAAGAGATTAATAAAGAGATTGAAAAACGAGAAGAAGAAGGTAAGATTAATATCGTTCTTAAAATCTTAAATACGATATTGCTAATTTTGAAAACGGCAAAAGGAGGATTTCCATTTGAAAGTAGTAGTAAAGATAAAGTAGTTAATATAGAAAATGACAAAATCGACTATGAAAAACTTTATCCTATGATGAAAAATGCTATCAATGAAGTCGCTCTGATAATATTTGAAGAAACATGGGATTTGCTTTATGCACTAGACAATGAGGATATAGGGAAAGTTGTCGATATGGTTGTGGAAAATAAAAGTTTCAAATGGAAATATAAAGGTTTACAGAGTGCTGTTACTATGGTCATTGATACTGTAATCAATAATGTTTTAAAGCGAATTGTAACAGAATCTATTCCAACGTGGTGGCACCGACAGATTTACCTAAAGAACAAATGCTTGTACTGGGAAAGTGAAGATGCAAAAGCTTGTTATGATTTTATGAAAGGGAAAGATGTGTTCAAGAAAGCAGAATCTTTACACTCTCAAGAGGTCAAAAACCAATTTTCATTAGAACAACCTATTTATCAATATAACATAGACACTGAAAACGAGAAATGGTTTATAGTTCAATGTTTTGATATGAGAACAGACCCGGACTTTGGATTGGACTATCTATTATCTCTTATTGAGGAGGTTGAAGATAAACTTGATAAAAGATACAAATACAAATATAATATCCTTATACATGATTATGATATAGGCAGAAAGCTGATACGAAGTTCAGTATTGCTTCAAAAGAAAGAATTTAAATTCGTATTGAATAATATTAAAAAATCATTGGCAGAAAAAGAATTAGAAATAATGGTTAAAGGCAAAAAAGAACTTTCTCCATCGATATCAAATGCAGATGATTTTTTTAATACTAAAACAGTCCATCAACCCAAATTGGATTTTAGTACTCTGCAATTGGAAAATTTTGATATTTACCGGGAGCTTATCAAAATACGTATACCTAATCGTAGAACTTATTTCGGGAAAATAGAAAACCTAATCGTGTTTAAACATAATAAAGGAGAAATTGCTCAAATACTTAAAAAAGGAGAGATACAGCCCTTGAAGCGTCTTTTTGAATATAGGCAACTTATTATGGAGTTGAGAGTTCAAACAATGATAGATATAGAAAAGATGATTTATGGCAAACTTGATATTACAAAACTCAATGAAACATTGAGACTGTTTTATATTTCAGTCAAAAATGCGTTATCGGATTTGAATAAACAAAAGGGTAATGATAGCAGCCTTTCGGAAGAAAAAGATTTCTTGACCAAAATGCAGCATGTTCTGGATAATTATTTCCTGAATACTAAAAAAGAAGCAACTGATCTTGAAAGGAAAATCAGTATTCCTGTAGAATTGATTAAAGACATAAACTCAATATGAAAGGATATAAGGTAACTATAAAAATAAATGACTTCGATATTAAATTGATCATTCCGAAGAAGGTAGAAAATAATTTGTTTATACGACTGATAAAATCATATAATTATAACGAGTTATTTCGGTATCTTGATGGGAATGTCAGAAATATAAGTGTCATGTTCTATATTAACTTTATAGAACTCAGTAGTTTTCATGCAGACGAAAGGGATTTATATAATAAAAATCCAGATACAGAAGGACTTTATAAGAAGAAGGTGAAAGACAGCTTCTTATTGGATCGATTTACTTGTATCAATCCTCAGAGAAGATTCTATCCTCTTTATGCTCCTATTCTTCATATGAGTTGTATTGACTATTTCGATGAAGAGGTCATTAAAGCCAGAGGAATAATACTTCCGCGCTATATTAAATATATTGATAGCAGTATATGGAATTATTATGTTCCTTTCGATACGAAAGAGAATTCGTCTAAAGCATTTAAAGAAAGATTTATCTTAACCTTGTCGAAAATCATATCAAATTCTGTAAATGGGCTATATACTATCAATAATGCAAGAGAATATGCTGATTTGCATGCCCGACAAGCTAAACAGGCATTTATGTCCGGCGTAGGGGCACATACTAAAAATGTATCTCCGCATCTGTTTCATTCAGAAACAGAAATGGAGCGGCTTCTTATCTCTAATGAGGAGTCGGAGAGGATCAATAAGTATTTTGACTATGGTTTTAGATGGAGAATGCTCATTATTGATGATTTTGCATCCGAAGCATTAAAGACTTATCCCAAAGGTGGTAGCAATTTAAGTAAAACGGAGATAATAGTTAATATTTTATCAAAACGATTTGGACTCAAGCACAGAGTATTCCAAAATTCTATAGCATTATATACGGAAACGGATAATAAAGTGAAAATATGGATTGATACTATATCGGAGATCCATTCACAGGGAATAGAATTGTTAAAGCATAGATGCTATGATATAATCTTATTGGATTATCTATTGAAGTATAAAGATGCTATACAAAGAGAATATAGCTATGAATTATTAGATGCTATCAAAGGTGATAAAGCGCTTCAACGTTTGGCCGGACCATTTAAAAAATTTTGGATTTTCCATATTTCTTCTTTTAGAAGTGCTATTCAAGAACGCTTACAGGAAAAAGGCTATAGTTATAATGATGAGTTTTGGCAAATAGGACAGGGGGCTTGTCCAATCAATACTCCCGAATTGTTTGAATACCGTTTATACCATTTTATGGATAAGCAGATTAACAGTTTAAGTTTATCCATAAGAAAAAATAATGATAATTTTGGAGGTATATTTACACTAAACGAGCTTTTGACTAAAATTATCGACGGTGTTTTGACAAGTGTAAAAATCCAACAGAGTGCAACACACGGCGTTGATTTGCAAAATTTAGACGCAATAAACACTCTGTCAGAGCATATTTCAAAGAATTTTGAAGCTTTTCT